>Ga0209658_1000494_pt1 | contig 28431 bp, 32 predicted proteins | sample SaaInlV_150m_DNA_6_FD_184656 | JGI IMG/M metagenome (GOLD analysis project Ga0209658, IMG submission 184656) | Marine microbial communities from expanding oxygen minimum zones in the Saanich Inlet - SI037_S4LV_150m_DNA (SPAdes) (version 2) | ecosystem: Environmental > Aquatic > Marine >...
ATAGAACAATTGGTGATAGATAATGGGATTAGTAGATTTAAAATCAAATTTAGGAAAACTACGAGTTATACCAGCAGGCCCAACACCTGAAGACTCAATAGACCCAGACCCAGTAATAATTAATCCGCTAAGGTCAAATATACATCGACCATATGTGAATACCATAGTAGATTCTGAAAAGACACCATCACCGATTGAAATATTACATAATAACGAATCATCATTAACTAATAAATTCCCATTAGCAGAATATTACGCACAAGCAAAAGGTTCAGGTAGATTAGGTTATTTTTATAATACAAGTTATCGTAATAATAATACACCAGGTTTTGACCAACCTTTTGTCGTTAGAGATATAGGTGATAGATGGGGCACATTCGATTCATTTAGTTTAGGAAATACTAAATTTGGTAATAATATAGAAAGTATTATTAAATTAGGTGGTTCTTTTATAGATGATATAGGTGGTGCTGTTTTAGGTAGAGACCCAAGTGATTATATTGGAAACACACTTGGAGCATATGAGAGAACAGCTAAGTTTTTAATCACACCCCAAGGTATTGGATTTTTAGCTAAACAAACTTTACTAAAAAGACGTAATAAAAATTCTGAAATAGCTGAAGTTAGATATGGCATCACAAAAGATATTTCAAAAATATTTCAAAATAATAAAAAATATAATCCATTATCATTAGCCAGTTTACCTGGTGTCACTAAAATCAATATCAATGGTATTGACCCAACGTTACCTTTTGATGAATATACAGACACAATTGCTGATATGATTTCTCAACAAGTTTATGATTTAGCAACAAGAGTACAAGGTACACTTGTAAGAACACTCACAGGCGTCGCCTCTAATATAGGTGGTCGTATTAAAAGTAAATTTGGTGGTACTAAGTTAGGTGAAGGTATAGCAAGAACCACAAAAAAATTAAAAGAAAACACAGTAGCAATAAAAAAGAAAGTTGACGCTTTTAATGAAGTTATGACTCAACAAGATGGTGAGTTATCTAAACTTACTGGTATAAAAATAGACCCAATAGCTTTTAGTGATGTTGGTAAAGACAGAGTTAATTTAATACCATACGGTTCTGATGAACATAAAGATAAAAGTTATAAAGAGTTAGACTTTGTACCATTTAAATTTTATAATGTAAATACTGATAAAAGTATTGTATTTAGAGCAATACTAAGTGGTATAACAGATACATTTACACCAGAGTACTCATCAGAACGATACATTGGTAGACCTGATAATGTTTATGTTTATACAGGTACTACTCGTGAAATAAGTTTTACTTTTGATATTTATCCAAAATCAGACGAAGAACTACTTACATTATGGGAAAAAATGAACTATCTTGCAGGATTAACATATCCAAGTTGGGAAGGTGCAGCTGGAGGTGGTGCTGGTATGGTAGCTCCTTTTTGTAAGTTAACACTTGGTCAGATGTATGATAACACATCCGGTTACATATCAGGTTTAACATATACTGTGATGGATAGTAGTACTTGGGAAACAACGTTTGCAAAACTACCAAAATACATTCAAGCAAGTTGTACGTTTGTTTATATCGGTGATAGATTACCAAGCTCAACACAAAAACATTATGAACTACCTTGGGTACAAGATGAAGAATATAAGACTGCATTAATTGGTGGTAATGGTGTTGAAGGTCTTTTAGGTGTTGACCCTAATAAATTAGTAGATGAAACACTTGATAACATCTTAGGTAAAGTTGGACTATAATGAAAAGATACGCCACAACAAGACAAAAATTAGATAAGTCAGGTATAAGAGTATACAGTACAACATATTACCCTGAAATACCACTTGAGAATGAAGATAGATTTATCAATGTAATAATCGGTGATAGATTAGATAGTTTAGCACATAAATACTATGGTGACAATACTTTATGGTGGATTATCGCAAAAGCAAATGGTCTAAAAGGTAAACCAGGTTTGAATGCTGGTGAAGTTATAAGAATCCCTTCAAACATAACAAACATAATAGAGAAGTTTAATAATTTAAACAATGGTGATTAGTTATGATTGATTTAACACCAATCGATAAAAGAATACAAAAAAAATTATTTCAGAAGATGCATCTTTTGAATAGAGGTACACCCGGTGAAACTGTTGGTGGGTTAACACATAATCAACTTTCAGTACGTTCACCATTTGTACGAATGACTTCTGATTCAAAAAATCCAGTTATATTAATGGGTGGTGAATTAACGTACGGTACAACTGATTCTGATGGGTTTGGTGTAGCTGGTTCACAACGATTAGCTGCAGGTTACGATGAAATATACGGACCTCGTGTAGTACAAAAACCTGATGATTATGATTTTTTTGACGATAACACTAATACTGAAAATAAATTCAAAAGACCAATGCCAGGTGTCAAATCAATTGACGTACAGTTTAAAGGTGGTGTAAGAGCATTAAGAGAAGCAACAATCTCTTGGACTTGTTGGAGTTTTGAAGATATCACAAGATTAACACCTTATTTTTTAGCACACGGTAAAAACGTTATGTTGGAGTGGGGTTGGGTATATGGTAATGATGGTTTAAGTAAATTACCAACATTAATGAATAAAGATGGTATTAAAAAAGATGTATTTGAAAATTATGAAGAACTTGTATTTGAGGCTGAGGGTAATTTTGATTTTATGTATGGTATAGTTAAAAACTTTGAATACACCACACGTGAAGATGGTGCATTTGATTGTCAAACCATCATAATAAGTGTAGGTACATCTATATTAGGTGATATACCATCAAATAAACAAACTGAAAACACAACAATAAAAGTAGACAGACAAAAATTAAGAGAAATCACATCAGATAAAGCAACAGATGAAGATTTAATTAGTTTTGATGTCGGTGTTACACTAAAATATTTTATACAAAACTTATTAGAGTATATAAGTCAAAATAGATACAAAAAACAAGGAAAAAAAACAGTTCTAACATCAAATGTAATACCAAAAAGATTCGGTAAAATAGTTTATACAGGAGGTAAAGTGCCAAGAATAGACAAATCTAAAAGTACAGGTGGTACATTTTACACAAGACCAAACGCTTATATTTATCAGTCAAGTGAAACTTTAGGTAATAAAGCGTGGGTTCGTTGGGGTTGGTTTGAAGACAATATTCTATCTAAATTTTTAACAATTGTACCTGAAAATAAAGATAAACCTAGTATATCAGAATTTCAATCTAAAGAAGAAAAACGTGATGATGAAGGTAAAAAAACAGGTAAACTTGAAAGTACAAGAATACGAAATCATAAAAACTTAGAGACAGTAAATATCAATCATTATATTTTACCTGGTAAACTTAAAATGTTTGCACCTGAAAAAAAGACTACAGATTTAGAAGAAGAAATAGATAATAAAGAAATAGGTGATTCTGAAAGACATATAATACTTGAATCAATAACAAATGAATATTTTGATAAATTTGATACTGATGATGGAAAACATGGTTACTTTAGAAATATATTGATACCAGTTGATATATTAAAAAAATGTTTTGATGTAGATACAGAGTTCACAACGTCACCAATTAATTTAAGAGAAGCAATTGAGGATATGTTTACATATTTAAATCAAGAAATACCATTTTGGGACTTAGAACTTACACAAGATGAAAGTAAAACTAACAGAGTTAAAATAGTAGATAGACAAGTTACTGCTGTAACATTTGAAAAAAATAAAAAAATTAATAATACTTCACAAAAAGATATAGGTACACGAAGTACATTTGTTAATAATGAAGTAAAAAACAATGGTGTGTTCTTTTTTCCAGTATGGAATAGTAATAGTATGGTTAAACGACAAAATGTTACTACAAAAATACCAGATGCGGTAAAACTTTCAATAATGTATGGTGCTAGTTATGACGCTGCTAATTTTAATGGTGAAGTACCAGCTGAAGCAACTGATATGGCAGCTGTAGCTATATCACATTTGTTTAGTGACCAAGGTTCAATTTCAGAAAATTTTAAAAATTTAGGTATTAGTTTAGGTCAAGAAGGTTATGAAAAAATTGGTTCTAATCCAGTTGATGATAACAAAAATCAAATAACACCTAATGGTGGCACTGATGACATTATTACATTTATAAATAAAAATAGTGAAAAGCTAAAAGAAAGCTATAGTGATAAATTAAAATCAATTGATGAACAAATCTATGCTAATAGAGATAAAGAAATATTTGATGCTATAGAAAAAGAAAGTAACTTAGATAACTCAACACCATATCCAACTCCTGATTATTTATACAAAGAGAATTACGATGAGTTTTTAAAATTATATGGAAATAAAAATTATACTGAGTTGTATAATTCTAAATTTTATAAAGATGGTGTTATGAAAGAAAAGTTTATCGATTTTATTAGCACACAAGTATCATTAACAACAAGTAATAACTCAGCAGATACTGATAAACCAATAATAATACCTTTTGATTTAGAGTTAGAAATAGACGGTATAGGTGGTATACTACCAAGTAATTCATTTCACTCAACTTATTTACCAACAAGATACCAAGAAGAGGTGATGTTTCAAGTTTTTGATGTTAATCACAAAGTTGCAACTGATGGGTGGTCAGTAAATTTAACTGGTGTTATGAGAACTACTTTTGCAAAAGCTGAGAGAGCTTTGAACAAGGCTACAGATTTAAAATTAGATATAAAGAAATTAGTAGAAAATAAATTAAACTCAACAAAAAGTATATTACCAACGGTAGGTGAACAAGCTGAAAGTAGAATAGGTAAAAGTGAAGTTAAAGGTAGTGTGTATGGTGACAGAGCATCAAATAAAGTTTTTGATGGTCAAGCCCCTTCCTTCAACCCCACTTTTAGAATTACTGAAACAACTTCAGTAGACAATGTAAGGACTGAAGATGATATTAACTAAACAACAAATACAAGATATAAAAACAAGTGTTGAAAGAACAATTCAAGGTTCACGTACAAAACCTCAAGAGTTTACTTATGAACAAACTGGAGGTTATGTAAAACCAAATACATTATATTCAATATATTATGGTTTAAATAAAAAAGAAACTTATTTAACGGGTATAATTGATACATCAAATTCTAAGATAATAAAAAGAGTTAAGAATAACACATTATATTCAAATTATTCAGACATAAAAACTTTAAATAGACAAATATATCCAAAAACAGCACCTGCAAATCCTTCTGAAAGTGACTATAGAATAGGCACAATAACACGTTACTTTACTAAAAAAACAAATGAAGTGAATGCTAAAGTATTTGAAATAACTGAAGATGATTTCAATAATCAAAATAATCTATATGATTATACACCTTTAGACTGGAGAATATCAGGTAAAAAATTAGAAGTAAGTAGAGATAATTCAGCAACACTACGAAGTATACAATCAGAGTTTCCAAATATAACAAAAACAGTATTTCCATTACAACTTTGGGTACCACCTAAAAATTCACCAGATGATGTGCAAAATAAATTAAACCGTTTGAAAAAAACTTAATACTTATTACTAAATAAAAGGTTATATTATGAAAATAGATGTATTAGATAAAAGATACATCGAGGTTGTAGATAAGCCTGAAACAACTAAATTATGGGCTAAAACACATTGGAAATAATAGAGAAAAAATCACAACTTAAAAGATTTATAAAACGCTATAAATCAGAAGATTGTATCATAGTGCCAGTATCATGCGATGATAATAAACATCCGATGAACGACTCATTATCGTTGTTATACGTTAAACTGTTAAGTGGTAAGGAGTTTATACTACCATTTAATCATAGTGAAACATTGCATTTAGACATTCCAAATCTTGATTCAGATACAAAAAAATATACATATGATAGAAAAAAATTAAATCATTATATTGAACTAACTAACGTAATTGATGTAAATCTAATGCAGTATATGAATGAAGGTACTCCAATAACAATAGAAGAAACTGATACAAACTCTCATAACTTTCTAAATATGAGGTATTACAAAAAAGATAGTATAAATACAATCATTCCAGTATTGAAACATTTAGAAAAATCTCGTAAGATTGCTAAGATACTTCAAGATGTGATAGCAAAACATAGTTCATCCGTCAATATGTCATACAATGATGAAGTTTTAGACAACCTAAGTTACATAGAAAATAACGGTATACATACAATTGAAAATACAGTATTTAGTGAATATAATATATACACATCTACAGGTAGACCGAGTAATAGATTTGGTGGTATTAACTTTGCAGCTCTCAATAAAAAAGATGGTAGTAGAAAACCATACGTAAGTCGTTTTAAAAACGGTGTATTAGTAGAGATGGACTTTGATGCGTATCACTTGAGATTGATTGCAGATAAGATAGATTATGAGTTTCCGAGTGGTTCAGTACACGAACATATGGCAGAGTTTTATGGTGTTGATTATGAAGAAGCAAAAATATTATCATTTAAATATTTATATGGTTTTATTCCTCACGATGTAGTACAAATGAATCCATATTTCAGTAGAGTTTATGATTATATTGAAGAGCTATGGAGGGAGTATAATTCAAAAGAATTTATCGTTTCAGATATTTATAATAGACGATTACATAAGAAAAATTTAGGTGATATGAATGCTAATAAATTATTCAATTACACGATTCAACTTATGGAAACTGAAAATAATATGAGGGCGTTAACAAGGTTAATACCTGAAATAAAGGATTACAAGAGTAAATTAATACTTTACTCGTATGATAGTTTTTTACTTGATTATAATATAGAAGATGGTTTAGATTATCTAAAGAAAGTCAAAAGGATATTAGAACAAGATGATAAATATCCAGTTAAAGTAAGTTGGGGATTAAATTATCACGAAATGAAAGATATTACAGAGAAGTTTATATGATTAAAAATCTAAATGAAATATTAAAAGAATGGGCATATCGTGTAGATAATGGACAACCTAATCCAAAGAAATCTGCACACCTATATCACCTTTCTGAAATACTGATTGAGTATAAATGGCCATTTGAAGTTATATATGAACTTTTAGATAATATAGAAAATGGTAAAGATATTTTAAAAGAAGTAAAAACTAATCGTACAGAAGATTTACACGAGATATTTTTTGCTATAGCGTTTGCTGGTGGTGATATTAGTAAGGCAACTGATTTAAGTGGTTTGAAACAAGTTATCAATAGGTTAAAATTAAAGTTAGATAATAAATCTAAACACATAGAAACATTAACAAAGTTTGATAAAGTGGAATCATTTCCTACGAAAAAAGATATACAATTATATAACGATGCAACCATTCTTGCTAAAAGAACACATACATATTTAAAAAGAAATAATCTAAAACCATCGAGTGTATCAAGAGTTTTTGGAACTGGACCGGGTGGAACTAAGATGATTGCAGATGTAGTTATTAAACTTTCAGGTGGTGAAATAGTATCAGTTTCATTAAAATATAAAAAAGGACAATTTAGTAGTTTATCAATTCCAATATTAGTACAAAAACTGTTTGGATTAAAATTAGATAAGGGTTTATTGAAGGATATGTACAAACAAGGTTACAAAAGTGAGATAGATACGGCATTTCAATATTACCAGCTTGCAACGATTGCAAATTATAAAGATGTAGAGGTTGGGGTTGGTAAGTATACTGAGGGTGATAAGAAAGCGTTAGACGATAGTTCATTTACAGTTAAATCTACTTGGATGGATTATCTAAATACGTCAGTAATATCAACAAAAGGAAGAAGTGCACTTAGTCATCTATATCATCACCCTGAGAATAAATCAGCTAAAGCAGTTCACTCAAAAATGAAAGGTCAACTTTTAAATAATGCAATAGATAATTTTTTTGAGAGTAAAAATACGGGATTAGTTAAGAACTTAGAAGACGCTATAATTTATATAATACGAGCCGAACCCAAAACAAATTATTTGTATATAGCTGATGGTGGGAAAAAGTTTGCATTAATACCATCACAAGAAAGTATACGGGGTAAAAAATATACCTTTAAATATGACGCAAAAACTAACGATGATGGTGTTATGGCAACAGCAGATTATATATACGATGTTGAAGTTAGTGTTAATGGTATAAAAGCATTTACTTTTGACATTACGTGGAGATTTGCTGGAAACGCTGGACAATGGGATGGTGATTTACACCATAAAGGTGGTAAAATTACCTTTCACGGTGGATTTTCTAAAGCGTTTGGGTTACCAGATATTCCAAAGGATATGAAATAATATGAAAACACAACTACTATGTACATTCACTAAACGAAATCATTTCAATGAGACTATAGATATTATTATAGCTTGTAATGATATCGTATTCAATAAAATTTATGTATTCTCAAATGAGAATGACCCTCATCAATTAATCTGCACGTATAACGTAGAATTTGATGAAGATTTTGTACAAGGTATTCAAGACACAATCTCACTTCACAGAAAAAAGAATACAAACACACTTTATACTATAAATGCACTGAATGATTTAATTCGTGAACTAAACGATGGTAAGTTAGATAAAAGATTTCCTATAGATTGGGAAAATTATAAGAATTGTCTATTGCTTACAAATGAGAATGGTCTCAATAAAATACCAACAAGAATTTATACCATAGTAGACGTAACAACTTGGGATAAAACAGAAAAATAAATTGTATTTTCAGAAATCTGATTATACTTATTTATGTATCAAGGTTATACTTGATTGAAAAATACTAATTAAACAAATAAATAATGGAGAATAAAAATGGATTTAAACGCAATCAAAAATCGTCTTAGTCAACTTCAGACTACAAACACTCGAACATCAAATCTTTGGAAACCACAACCAGGTACACAAGTACTTAGAATTGTTCCTTATAAATTTAATCAGGACAATCCTTTTATTGAGTTGTACTTTCATTATGATTTAGGTGGAAAGAATTATCTTTCACCGATTTCATTTGGTAGACCAGACCCTATTGAAGAGTTTGCACAGAAACTAAAATCAACAGGTTCTAAAGAAGACTATCGTCTTGGTAGAAAAGTAGAAGCGAAAATGAGAACTTTTGCTCCAGTCGTAGTACGTGGTGAAGAGAATCAAGGTGTTAAGTTTTGGGGATTTGGAAAAACAGTTTATCAAGAACTTCTTTCTATAATCGCAGACCCAGACTACGGTGATATCACAGACTCAGTAAGTGGTCGTGATGTAGCGGTAGAGTTCAAAACAGCTGAAGAGACAGGAAAGAATTTTCCTTCGACATCAATTAGGGTTAAACCTAATCAAACTCCGATTACGGAAGACGCAGCTGCATTAGATACTATTAATGAATCACAAAAGAATATTACTGAAATCTATCAGGAACTTTCTTATGATGATTTAACTCAAGCTCTTAATGATTATCTTAATGGTGGTTCAACTGAAACTAAAAAAGAAGAAACACCTAAAAAAGAAAAACCAGTAGTAGCAAATACTAATAGTACATCAGATACAACAGCAACGTTTGACGACTTATTCAATAACTAAATAAACAAACTATAGTGGGTGGCAGTCTACAGATTGAAGAACTGAGAAGGCTGTTATTGTACGCCTAACTGCCCACTATAAATATAGGAGATTCTATGTCAACAAGAGACGAATTGGCTGGTGTTTTAGCTGATACCATTAATAAGCAGTTCAAAGATATGAAAGTCGCTTATTTCTTAGATGGTACTGATACTACACCTACAGATATAAAAGATTTTATTTCAACCGGTAGTTCTATGTTGGATTTGGCAATTGCCAATAAACCCAACGGTGGAATTGCTGTAGGTAGAATTACAGAAATCAATGGGTTAGAATCAAGTGGTAAATCTCTACTTGGAGCTCATATGTTAGCTGAAACTCAAAAGAAGGGTGGAGTTGCTGTATACGTTGATACAGAAACTGCAGTTAGTAAAGAGTTTTTAGAGTCTATTGGTGTAGACGTAAACAATATGTTATATCTACATTTAGAAACAGTAGAAGATATCTTTTCAGCAATAGAAGAGATTGTTGCTAAAGTAAGAGAATCAGATAAAGATAGGTTAGTAACCATTCTTGTAGATTCACTTGCAGCTGCAACAACTAAAGTAGAGTTAGAAGCTGAGTTTGATAAAGATGGTTGGGCTACAAGTAAAGCAATCATTCTATCAAAAGCTATGAGAAAGATTACTCAAATGATTGGTAGACAAAAGATTGCTCTTGTGTTTACAAATCAACTCAGACAAAAACTCGGAGTTATGTTCGGAGACCCGTGGACTACGAGTGGTGGTAAAGCATTACCATTTCACGCATCAACACGTATCAGATTAAAAAATCTTGGTCAAATTAAAGATAAAAAGAATAACAATATTGGTATGAAAATGAGAGCTCAAGTCATTAAGAATAGACTTGGACCTCCTATGAGACATGCTGATTTTGAACTTTACTTTGAATCAGGAATTGATGATGATGGTAGTTGGTTAAAAGTTATGAAAGAACATAACTTAGTGAAACAAGGTGGTGCGTGGTATACCATGGATAATCACGTTGGTAAAGAGCTTAAGTTTCAATCTAAAGATTGGAGTGAACAACTCAAAGATGTGAAGTTTAGAGAACACTGCTACAACTTAATTTGTGATAAAGTAATTCTTAAATATGAAAAGAATTTCGGTATTGATGATGTAGTAGTGGAAGAGGAACATAGTGAGTAATGAAAAATATCTTTCTATATTCGAAGAGATAAAGAAAAAAGGTGGCTCTTTAGATGACGGTAAACCTAACGATAAAGTACTGATAATAGATGGCTTAAATACTTTCATAAGAGTATTTTCAGTTATACCAACTACTAACGATGATGGTATTCACGTTGGTGGAATAGTAGGTTTTCTAAGAAGTATTGGTTACACTATAAATATGTTTAGACCTACTCGTGTCATCATAGTATTTGATGGTAAAGGTGGGTCTAAACACCGTCGTAAACTTTATCCAGACTATAAAGCAAAAAGAAAAACAAAGTATAGAGTAAATCGTTCATATGATTTCGCTTCTCCAGAAGATGAGAAACAAAATATGATTATGCAATTGCAACGTATTGTTGAGTATTTAGATAATCTTCCTGTAACTGTAATGTCATACGATAATATTGAAGCTGACGATACTATAGGATATTTATGTAGACAAGTTCTTACTGAATCTGAAATTACAGTTATGTCTACAGATAAAGATTTTCTTCAATTAGCTAATGGTAGAATAAAAATATGGAGCCCTACTAAAAAGAAAATATACGATGAACAGGCTGTATTAGATGAATTTGGTATATCATCTCATAATCTTATTTGGTATAGAGTATTAGACGGTGATAAATCAGATAACATAAAAGGTGTAAAAGGCTTAGGTTTAAAAACTATACAAAAAAAATTGCCGTTTTTGAAAGAAAACCGTATAGTTAATATAGATGAAATTATTACTGAATTACCAGAATCAAAAGATGTTATAGAATTAAATTACAAACTAATGCAATTATCAGACGTACACATATCAGCCTCAACAAAAACAAAAATACTTGATAGAACCAGGCAACCTATTAATAAGTTAATCAAATTTCAATTTCAAAAAATGTTTTTAGAAGATAAGTTATATTCAGCACTTCCAAATCTTGATAGTTGGTTACTTACCAATTTCAATCAGTTAAATCACTACGCAGAAAAAACATATGAGTGAAACTTTAACACAATTCGGAACGTCCTTTCAATCTAAAATTATTGCTGCTTTACTAAGTGACGTAAAGTTTATACAAACTATTAGTGATATATTAGAACCATCTATGTTTGATTCAGATTCTAATAAGTGGTTAGTTAAAGCTGTACGAGATTATTATTATGAGTATAAAAAACAACCTACACTTGAAGTTATTAAATATAAGATAGATGAAATAGACAATGATGTACTTAAATCGGGTGTAGTAGATAAGTTAAGAGAAGTTTGGAAAAACATAGAAGCTACAGATTTAGAATTTGTACAATCAGAAACACTTGACTTTTGTAAAAATCAAACATTAAAAGGTGCTATACTTGAATCTGTTGATTTATTAGAACGACACGATTATGATGGTATAAAATCTATTATAGATGAGGCTATGAAAGCTGGTACTACACGAGATTTAGGACACGATTATATTGTATCATTAGAAACACGACTTGCAGAATCAGCCAGAGTAACAGTTAAAACACCGTGGGATGTAGTTAATGATATAATGGATGGTGGTTTAGGTCACGGTGAACTTGGAGTGATTGTTGCTCCTGCTGGTATTGGTAAATCTTGGACATTACAAGCATTAGGTGCTGGAGCGTTAAAAGAGGGTAAAACGATAATTCATTACACTTTAGAGTTAAATGAAAATTATGTCGGTTTACGATATGACTCTATATTTACAGGAGTTACTACTGCTAATATAAAATATTATAAAGACGATGTACAAGCTAAATTATCAAAACTTCCAGGTAAATTACTAATCAAGTACTTTCCAACTAAAGGTGCTAGTGTACAAACAATCAGTTCTCATTTAAAACAGATTGAAATAAGTGGTGATAAACCAGATATGGTAATAGTTGATTATGCTGATATACTAATGCCTACAGGAAACTTTAGAGAGAAGAGACACGCTATAGGAACTATCTATGAAGATTTAAGAGGGTTAGCTGGTGAATTAGAAATACCAATATGGACAGCTTCTCAAGCTAATCGTTCAGCTCTCGAAGAAGATGTAATTGGGGCTGATAAGGTTGCAGAAGATTATAGTAAAGTTATGACTGCTGACTTTGTTATGAGTATGAGTAGAAAAGTAGAAGATAAGATTGCTAATACAGGTAGATTTCACGTAATAAAAAATAGATTTGGAATTGATGGTGTTACGTATCCAGCTACAATAAACACAAATATTGGCCAAGTTCAAATATTTGAAGGTAGTAGTCAGTTTGGAAAAAATGTACAAGGTAAGATGAATAATAGCGAAGAGTTTTTAAGAAAAGAATTGGCAAACAAATATAAAGATATGGAAAAAAATATTGAAGGATTTGAATAAATCTTAAATTAAGTTTAGTATATATTATATTTATGTTTGTTACGGGAATAAGATTACAAGGAGTTCAGGTTAATGGAAAAATTTAAGTTATCCGAAAAGTTTATTGATAAATACAAAAGAAAAAAACCACCCTTTGGTTTTAATGGATTAGGTGAATTAGTTTATATGAGAACATATTCTCGTATTAAAGCTGACGGTAAAAATGAAAGATGGTGGGAAACAGTACAACGAGTCGTAGAGGGAACATACTCTATGCAAAAACATCATATTGAATCACATCAATTAGGTTGGAATCCTTGGCAAGGTCAAAAGTCTGCACAAGAAATGTACGAAAGAATTTTTAATATGAAATTCTTACCTCCAGGTCGTGGTTTGTGGGCAATGGGAACAGCAATCACAGAAGAAAAGAAATTATATGCAGCTCTAAATAATTGTGCATTCGTATCAACAAAAACACTAAAAGAAGATTATGCTAAACCATTCTGTTTTCTAATGGATGCATCAATGTTAGGTGTAGGAGTAGGATTCGATACCAAAGGTGCTGGAGAGATTATAGTAAAGGGTGTAAATAGAGATAGAAACGAAGAAATTTATATGATACCTGATACTCGTGAAGGTTGGGTTGAATCACTTCGTTTATTATTAGAGAGTTACTTTCTCGGAACTGCTCACGTAGAGTTTGATTATAATCAAATAAGACTTGAAGGAGAACCGATTAAAGGTTTCGGTGGTGTAAGTTCAGGACCTGAACCTCTAAAAGAAGTCCACGAAGACATTAGAAATGTATTAGAAAACAATTCAGGAAATCCAATAACAATAACAACAATTGTAGATATAATGAATCTGATTGGTAAATGTGTTGTAGCAGGTAATGTCAGACGAACAGCAGAAATTGTATTCGGTGAACCAGATAACGAAGAATACTTAGATTTAAAGAATTATAAAGTAAATCCACATAGAGACCAATTTGGTTGGACATCAAACAATTCAGTATTTGCAGAACTTGGTATGGATTATACTGATATATGTAAAAGAATTAATAATAATGGAGAACCCGGATTAGCTTGGTTAGAAAATATGAGACACTACTCAAGAATGAAAAATGGTGGTGATAATAAAGACCATAGAGTAGCTGGTGGTAATCCTTGTCTTGAACAATCACTTGAATCATATGAGTTATGTTGTTTAGTAGAGACGTTTCCAAACAATCACGATTCATTAGAGGATTATCAGAGGACATTAAAGTATGCTTATCTGTACGCCAAAACTGTAACACTTGGTAGAACACATTGGTCAGATACTAACAGAGTTATGTTAAGAAATAGACGGATTGGATGTTCAGTAAGTGGTGTTGCTCAGTTTATAACAAATTGTGGATTAAATGAATTACAAAATTGGTTGGAGACTGGATATGATACAATACAAGAATGGGATAAACAATATAGTGATTGGTTTGCTGTACCAAAATCTATCAAGACTACTTCAGTTAAACCAAGCGGTACAGTTTCGTTATTGGCTGGCGCTACTCCAGGTTTACATTATCCCGAAAGTCGTTTCTATATTCGAAGAGTAAGATTATCAAATCAATCTGAATTAGTAGAACCGTTGAAAAAAGCAGGTTATAAGTTAGAACCAGCGTTTGGTTCAGAAGATTCTACTATGGTAGTTGAAGTTCCAGTGGACGTAGGAGAAGGTATTAGAACAGCAGCAGAACTATCTATATGGGAACAATTCAGTTTAGCAGCCTTTATGCAGAGACATTGGGCAGACAATCAAGTAAGTTGTACTGCAACATTCAATCCAGAAACAGAAGCAGATGAACTACCACACGTTTTAAATTATTTTCAATACAGATTAAAAGGTATATCATTATTACCAAGACACGACTATGGTGCTTACAAACAAATGCCTTATGAATCAATTAATGAACAAGAATATAATAAACAAGTTAAGAAACTTAGTAAACTTTCATTTGGTGTTATTAAAAATGAGGAAGCCGAGATAGATAAATTCTGCAACAACGATAGCTGTGAAATGCCTGGAGAAGAAATAAAAAGTACTTGACTTGTATGCGATTTTATTCGTATATTCTTATAACAAAAATCGAGGTTTTATAACATAAATGTATCAGGCCATCTATTACGATAGAAAATCAAATACAATGAATGTTTGGGATGACAAATTTGGTCATCAAACATTCCGTTATAAGAAATATGCTTATGTTAAAAACAAAGCAGGAACTTATATATCATTATATGGTGATAAACTAAAACGAGTTACAGATTGGGATAAAGACCAACCAGAACTATTTGAATCAGATGTCAATCCTGAAATCAGAGTATTAGTAGATAACTATACAGATTCAGATGATGTATCAGTAGGTCATCGTACAATGATATTTGATATTGAGGTTGAGGTAACTGATGGATTTCCAGATGTAAATAAAGCTGAAAACAAAATAACAGCGATTGGTTTTAATGATTGTCTTCTTGATAAATATTATTGTTATGTACTTGATGAAGATGGTAAACTAAATGATGATTTTGATGATGATGTTATAGTTGAATCATTTACAAATGAATATGATTTACTACATCAATTTTTTATAAAATATAAAGAAATACAACCAACTATACTAACAGGTTGGAATGTTGAATTTTTTGATATAACATACTTGTACAATAGAGCTCAACAAATAGTAGGTCAGACTATAGCAAACTTTTTATCACCCATTGGGATTGTTCAATGGAGTGAATTTGTTAAACGATATAAGATAGCTGGTGTTAGTGTTTTAGATTATTTAGGTTTATATAAAAGATTTACATTTAGTGAACAACCTTCATATAGATTAGATGCAATAGGTGAATTTGAAATAGGTGAAAAGAAAGTTGCTTATGAAGGTACTCTTAATGAGTTATATGAAAATGATTTGAATAAGTTTGTTGAATACAATATTCAAGACGTTAGACTAATTAAGAAACTTGATGATAAGTTAGATTTTATTGGGATTGCACGTGGTTTAGCTCATCTTGGACACGTTCCATATGAGAATGTATTTATGTCATCGAGATATTTAGAAGGTGCTATTTTAGTATACCTTAAAAAGAATAGTATTGTAGCTCCGAATAAACCTAGAAAATTTGACCATTCAAAATTAGAAAAATTTGTAGGAGCATATGTCCAGGAACCACAGCGTGGAAAACACGATTGGGTGTATGACTTAGATATAACATCGATGTATCCGTCGTGTATAATGTCTTTAAACATATCTCCTGAGACTAAATTAGGTAAAATAGAAGGTTGGAATCCTGAAGAGTTTCTTAAAAAAGGTAATAAAAAAACATATTCGATAACACATAATACTAAAGTTTTAGGTAAGTATACTGAAACTGAGTTGAAAAATATGTTAGATAATGAAGATTTAGGTGTTGCAACAAACGGTGTGATGTATCGTTCAGATAAAAATGGATTATTACCAGCGTTATTAAGAAAATGGTTTGATGAACGAGTTGAATATCGTAAGCTATCAAAGAAATTTTATGAAGAGGGTGAAATAGCTAAATCAGAATACTTTGATAGAAGACAATATCTACAGAAAGTTTTGTTAAATAGTTTATATGGAGTTTTAGGTTTACCAACATTTAGATTTTATGATTTAGATAATGCTGAAGCTGTTACATATACAGGTCAATCATTAATTAAGTTTACAAAGAAGATAGCAAACTCGTTTTATAATAAAGAACTAGGTGATACGAAAGACCACTGTATCTACATTGATACAGATTCGGTATTCTATTCGGCTACACCTCTTGTAGAGAAAAGATTTCCTGAGTTAGATATTAAGAACGTAGATAAGATGTCTAAAGCGATTTTAAAGATTGCAGATGAAGTACAAACATATTTAAATCAGAGTTACAATTATTTTGCAAAGAAGTTCTGTAATTTAGATAAACATAGATTTGATATTAAACAAGAAGTTATTGCAAAGAGTGGTCTATTCGTAACTAAGAAAAGATATGGATTAAAAATTATCAACGACAATGGTAAGAAAGTTGATAAGATGATGGTAAAAGGATTAGATACAGTTCGTTCAAGTTTCCCTACAGCTATGAGAACAATGCTATCTAAAGTATTAGAAGATATTTTAATGGATGTACCTCAACCAAATTTAGATAAGTTTATTGTTAATTTTAAAAATAGTATGAAACTTATGGAATTTGATAAAATTGCTATACCAACAAGTGTTAAAGGTATTAGTAAATATCACATAAGAGACGGTCAGATATTTAACTCGTATAAGTTGGGAACTCCTGTTCACGTTAAGTCATCAATATTTTATAATGATTTTTTAAAGTACAAGAAAATATCAAATAGATATTCTCCAATAGCAAACGGTGAAAAAATTAAATGGGTTTATTTAAAACAAAATCCATTGGGTTTGAATACAATAGCCTATAAAGGGTATGAAGACCCAATTGAGTTATTAAATTTTATTCGACAATATATAAATCACGACAAACTTTATAAACAAGCTTTACATAAAAAGATAATGATGTTATATGAAAGTATGAATTGGAGTGAACCAACCGATTCTTCTAAAACTATAGAAAGATTTTTTTGATTTTGAGAAAACAAACTAATATATATATATATATGGTTATAAACATTAACAGGAGATGTTATGATAAGTAAACAAAAACTGGTCCGTTTCATTAATAAGTATTATTTGAACGGCACAGTAGGTTCTGCTGTATTCAACAGCAAAACAAGCAATCAACAATTAAGTACACGATTTATTTCAGGAGATAAAAGTCTCTTAGGTGAAGTACATATGGATAAATGGGACTATGAAGACGCTGATATAGGTGTCTATGATACTGAACAATTATTGAAATTGATATCAGTTTTAGATGACAATATTGAACTTTCAATAAATAAAACAGGTGATACTGCTTTTTCAATTGGGTTAAATGACGCATATTCAGTAATCACTTATATGTTAAGTGATACATCTATCATTAACGAACCACCTCAGATGAAAGTAATTCCTGAATTTGAATTAGCATTAGATGTCACACCACAGTTTATCAGTAAATTTATATCTGGTAAGTCAGCGTTAAGTGAAACTGATACATTCACAGTAATTACAGATGAGACAAGTGGTAAGACAAAGTTAGTTATTGGTTACTCTGCAGTTAATACGAACAGAGTTACAATTCCAGTCACTACTTCAACGTTTGAAAATATAGATAATATTTCATTCAACGCGAACTTATTTAAAGAAGTACTTATTGCAAATAAAGATTGTGAAAGTGCAACATTACAAGTATCGAGTGAAGGATTAGCTAAGATTAGTTTTAAAATAGATGATTTTACTTCTACATATTGGTTAGTTGCGGCTAGTGAAGTTGATTGATGTCAAATACTTTATGGGTTGAAAAATATAGACCTTCAAATGTAGATACATATATCGGTAACGAACACTTACTTGAGAAAGTATCAATATATCTTGAGAGTGGAGATTTACCACACCTCTTACTATACGGTAAAGCTGGTACAGGTAAAACCACTCTCGCTAAGATTCTTGTAAAAAATATAGAATGTGACTATTTGTACATAAATGCAAGTGATGAAAACAATGTAGATACAGTTAGAACTAAAGTTAAGAACTTTGCTTCTACTATCGGTTTCAAAGATATGAAAGTTATTATACTTGATGAGTGTGATTATATTACACCAAATGCTCAAGCGGCTCTTCGTAATCTTATGGAAACATTCAGTAAACATTGTAGGTTTATCTTGACTTGTAATTATGTAGAACGAATTATTGACCCAATACAATCTCGGTGTCAAAGTTTTCAGATAATTCCACCGTCTAAAGTTGAAGTTGCAAAACATCTTCATAATATTTTAGTACAAGAGAACGTGATTAGTAAACCTGAAGATATTAAAGTATTAGTAGAGAGTGGATACCCTGATATTCGTAGGGTTATAAACTCTGCTCAAAGAAACGTAGTTAAGGGTAAACTTAAATTAGATACATCAAGTATCATTCAAAATGATTACAAACTTAAATTACTTAAAATTTTAGAAACACAGAATAAAAAGAATGCATTTAATGAAATCAGACAATTATTGGCAGACAATAAGATTACAGATTATGCTGACTTGTTTCGTTTATTATATGATGAAGTAGATTCATATGGTAAAGGTCACGTAGCAGAATGTATTTTAATTATTGCTAGATATGAATTAAGTGATTCACAAGTAGTGGATAAAGAAATCAACGTTATGGCTATGTTAATAGAATTATTAGGAGTTATCAAATGAGTATGCATCCAAAAGGGAGAATACCAAAAAGAGAAAAACAAGTACAAGTTGACTTGAAACAAGCAGATACTATTAAATGTAATGATTGTAATAACTATTTATTTATAACATCATTTATATTAAAAAAACTATCCGCAATAGTTTCACCAAATGGTCAAGAAGCTTTAATTCCTGTTCAAGTATATAGTTGTGGAAATTGTGGTAAAGTAGCTGAGGGAATGTTAGAGGGTGCTGGTTTGGAAGAAGAAACAAAGTCAGATAATTTTCCAAGTTTGGACATATGAGTGAAAAAAGAAAAACAATATTCACTAACAAATCCTCCGCTGGAAAAGGGGATTCACCGAGAGTTGGTATAAGTTATGAAGAGTGGGAAAAAAAATACGAAAAAATCTTTGGTAAAAAGGAAGAATCTATTCGACCACATCAAACAGATAACAGCGGTTCAAAACCCTAAGTATTGGGAAGAGATATCAGACGAAGATAAAAAGTCTTGGTCTAATTATATGACTCATAGATTCCTATCTATGAATATGGATTGGGTTGAATTAGTAAATGAATTACAAAAGTATAACCTGAAACCAAAAGAATTATACAAATTATACACAAATGTTTTACCAAAGAAAAAACAATGGTTAAAATATACAAAAGGGAGAAATCAAATGGCACATCCAAATTGGTTAATCAACATAGTTGCACTACACGAAGAAGTAAGTAAAAAAGAAGCATATGATATGGTTGAACTATATATGCTAACTGAAGGTGGTATGTTAGAGTTAGGAGAACTTTGTCAGAAATGGGGAGTTGAACCTAAAAAGATAGCATCTGCAGGTCTAAATGTACTTGGTTCTATAGGTGGATACACCGCAGGAAATGAATAAAACGCTTGACTTGTATACGATTTTATTCGTATATTTAGTTATGTAAATAGGAATATAAATGAAAGTTATAAAAGACTCTAAGAACGCTTCTGTACCTAAGAATGAACGGTCAATTATAGAAATGATGGAAGAAGAATGGCCAGAGATGACAGAAGAGTTCAAGAAGATACAACGAGAACAATACGAATTGTTCTTACATAAACAACACGACTATGGTCCTGGCAATATTAGTGTTGGAACACAATTACAAACACCAGAAGAAGTGAAGCTATCACTTACTGGCTTGTGGTTCAGGATTAATGACAAATGTCAGAGATTAAAAACCTTATTGATGGGTGATAGAGAATCAGCCGTAGATGAACCATTAGAAGATGCATATTTAGATATATCTAATTATGGTATAATGGCTACCATTGTAAAGAATGGTAAGTGGGGAAAATGAATAGAATAAGTTATAGTCAGTATAATCAATGGGTTACGTGTCCATATAAGTGGAAACTTAATTACATTGATAAGCTAAGTGTTTGGACAGATAGTATTCATACATTGTTCGGAACTTCAATGCACGAAGTTCTTCAGACGTATCTTACTGTAATGTATAATGATACTATTAAAATGGCTGATGCTCTTCCTTTAGACGAAATGCTGTTACATAGAATGAAAAAGAATTACAATACTATTATGGAAAAGAATGGTGGTGAAGTATTTTGTGAACAATCTGATATGGAAGAATTTTACAATCACGGATTACTGATATTAGAGTGGTTTAAAAAGAAGCGTAATATGTATTTCAGTAAGAAGGGTTATGAGTTAGTTGGTATAGAAGTTCCTGTTGATTATGACTTACCAAATAAGATTAAGTTTATTGGTTATATAGATATAGTTCTACACGATACTGTAAGAGATAGATATAAAATTATAGATATCAAGACTTCCACGATGGGTTGGAATAAGTGGATGAAAGCTGACAAGACAAAGACAGACCAACTATTATTATATAAACATTTTTATGGTGCTCAACACGATATTCCAGTAGATAAAATTGATGTAGAATACTTTATTGTAAAACGTAAACTATATGAAAAGGTAGATTTTCCACAACGTAGAGTTCAGACATTTCAACCTGCTAGTGGTAAACCGAGTATAAATAAATTAATGAATAACTTAAATCACTTTATTGAAGAATCTTTTATCGATGGAGAATATAATTTAGAACATAATTATATTAAACAACCCTCTAAAAAGAACTGTAGGTATTGTGTGTTTAATCAAACAGAACATTGTGATGTAGGAGTTAAATAATGAAAAACAAATTAAGTCTAAGATTAAAATTAACTGATTTTATTAATACTGAAATAGAATTAAAAATTATGGAAAAGATTAATAGTATTCATAAAGACTTACATATAGCAGTTATGTTACATTTATGGTTTGATGAGGGTGAAGTAACAAATAAAGATTTAAAAGAATTTTTGATAAGATGGGAAGATAAATTATCTTTTAAAACTGTTGTTAAGCAAGGTTCTCATATTAAACCGAATGAGTTTATATGGTTTGATATAAATCCAAAAGGATTACCTTATAGTTCTAGGAAAAGATTTGAATTTGGGTATATTAATAAAGAACATATATTACATGGTTTACAAGATTTTTATAACGTAGCAAAATTCACCACCTCAGAAAAATCATTTAAAAAACAAAAGAGAAATGACTACGAAGATTAAAATAGGTATAGTTGGTAGTAGAGATTATACTAATAAGAAAAAAATAAAAGATTTAATATTTGAAATAAAAGAAAAGTATGGAGATGAAGTAGAAATAGTTAGTGGTGGTCAAAAAGACGGTGCCGATGGATTTGCTAAAAAGTTTGCATTAGAGTTTGATATGAGTTATGTAGAATTTCCACCATCACATTATAGTTGGAATATGCATTGTAAATTACCAGCTACTAAATACAGTAAACCATATTATGTTTCTAATTATTTCAAAAGAAACAAACAAATAGCAGAATATAGTAATATAGTCATAGCATTTATTCCAGATGGTGTTGAGTCAAGAGGTACAATGAGTACAATTGAGTACGCAATTAAGGAAAAAAAATTGACTAAAATACTGAACTAATATATATTTATATATGTATATATTATTAGAGGTTTTATATGGATTACAAATTAACGTCAGTTAAGGTTTTAAAAGAACTTTATAGAAAATTTAAAAGTAGTAACTTAGATGATGAGTTTACGTTACAAAAATTAGTTAACCGTTCAATGGATTTATATCTATTAGATAAAAAGTTTAACAATCAGATAAAAAATTGGCAGAATTTAAAACAAAGTGGGAGTAGATTATGAATTTAAGAGATGATTTATTAAAAGCAAGTAAATTACATTTCAAGGCTCAAGTAGAGAAGCATCGTATAAATGTTGAAAATATGTTGAATAATACAGTTGGTGTAGGAGACCATCCTGATATTATGGAAACAATTGAGGCAGAGTTAGAGAAGATGTCAGGTTATCACGACAAGTTAGAAATGTTAGATTATTTTGATGTGTCGATAGATGATAAAAAACTATTAAACGATTAGAGGTTATATGTCTAAGAAAAAGATTTTATTATTATCAGATGATTTAAGAATGTCATCTGGTATTGGTACAATGTCAAAAGAATTTGTACTCGGTACAGTTCAACATTACGATTGGGTTCAAATTGGTGGTGCGATTAAACATCCTGAAGAAGGTAAAGCTGTTAATATGGATGAGTCTGTTCAAAAAGAAACAGATGTAAAAGATGCTAAACTAACAATATATCCTGTTAATGGGTATGGTAATGCTGAGTTACTTAGAAGTATTATGACTCACGAAAAACCTGATGCTATTCTACACTATACAGACCCAAGATTTTGGGGTTGGTTGTATGAAATGGAACACGAAATTAGGCAGGAGATGCCTATCTTCTATTATAATATTTGGGATGACTGGCCAGCTCCACAATACAATGAGAATTTCTACGAGTGTTCTGATTTGATTATGAATATATCAAAACAGACAGTAGCTATTGTAAAAGACGTTGCAAAACATAAACCAAGAACAGATTGGGATTGTACTTATTTACCCCACGGAGTTAGTGATAAATTTTATCCTATTTCAGTATTTGATGATGAATATAAACAAGTTGAATCTATGAAACAACAACTTACAGATGATGATATTGAATTTGTGATGTTTTATAACAATAGAAATATCCGAAGAAAAAATCCAGGTGACCTTATATTAGCATTTAAGCTGTTTTGTGATACGTTATCTAAAGAAGAAGCGGACAAATGTTGTTTACTAATGCATACACAACCAGTTGATGAAAATGGTACACATTTACCTAATGTTGTTAAAGCTATATGTCCTGATTATAAAGTATATTTTAGTGATAAAAAATTAGAAACACATCAGTTAAATTGGTTATATAATATTGCAGACGTAACATTTAACATAGCATCAAATGAAGGTTTTGGTTTAGGTACGTGTGAATCGTTAATGGCTGGAACACCTATTACAGTTAATATTACAGGTGGGTTACAAGACCAATGTGGATTTAAATTAAAAAAATATAATTTTGATACTACAGGATTTACAGAGGGATTTTTAACTGCAAATGATTATTCTGAAATAAAATCACTACACGATGATAGAAAGTGGGCTAATAACCCTGATTTGACTTGGGGTGAGTGGGTAAAACCAGTATGGCCTTCAAATCGAGCTATGGTAGGTTCAATACCAACACCATATATATTTGACGATAGATGTAGATTTGATGATGTTGCTGATATAATGAAAGAGTGGTATGATATGTCATCTGAAGATAGAGTAGAATGTGGTACGAAAGGTCGTGAGTTTGTTTTAAGTGAGGATTCAATGCTGTCAAGTGAACATATGTGTCAGAATTTTATAGACCATATGAATACAGCATTTGATAAATGGAAACCAAGAAAACGTTATAGTATTTATAAAGCGTAGGAGTTATAATGAGTAAACCAGTATGTTTAGTTACTGCACCAGTTGCAACAAGAAGTGGGTACGGAGCACATAGTAGAGATATAATTAGAGCACTAATTAAATTAGATAGATATGATATAAAGGTTTGGAGTGTTCGTTGGGGTAATTGTTCAATGAACGCATTACAAAGTGATGACCCAAATGATAAAATGATTATTGATAGGATGTTACAAACTCCAGAATTACCTAAACAACCTGAGATTCACATGCATATAGTTATTCCAAATGAATTTCAACCCTCAGGAAAGTTTAATATTGGTATTACAGCTGGGTTAGAAAAAACAGCATGTCCACCTGAATGGCTCCAGGGTATGAATAAAATGGATATGAATATAGTACCATCTAATTTTGTAAAAGATATGATGACAAGTATAGCATTTGATGTTCAAGATGACAAGACTAAACAAGTACAAGGACAATTAAAAATAGAGAAACCAATAGAAGTTTTATTTGAAGGTGTTGATACTAATATATTTAAAAAGACAAACGAATTTTCTAAAGAGTTGGTAGATGAAATAAAACAAGTTAAAGAAAACTTTAATTTTTTATTTGTAGGTCATTGGTTACAAGGTAAATTAGGTCACGACAGAAAAGATACTGGTATGTTAGTAAAAGTATTTCTTGAAACATTTAAGAATATGAAAAATGCACCTGGTCTTATAATGAAGTCAAGTGGAGCTACATTTTCAATATTAGATAGAGAAGATATGTTAGACCGAATAAAACAACTAAAGGATACTATAAAAGGAGACTTACCAAATATTTATTTACTACACGGTGACTTTACTGACGATGAGATGAATGAATTATATAATCATCCTAAAGTAAAAGCTCACGTAAATATTACACATGGTGAGGGATTTGGTAGACCTTTACTTGAATCTACGATTTCACAAAAACCAGTCATAGCTTCAAATTGGAGTGGTCATATTGATTTTCTACCTAAAAGTTCTGCTGTGTTACTTGGAGGTGGTTTAGAAAATGTACCAAAGGATTCATTTCCTGATAATATGTATGTAGAAGGTTCACAATGGTTTACTGTAAATTACCAAGAAGCTTCAGCTGTAATGAAAGATGTACATAAGAGTTACAAAAAGTATACACTTAATGCTAAAAAACTAGGAATAGCAAATAAGTCTAAGTTTTCATTAGATGCAATGACACAAAAGTTAGGTAAAATATTAGACAAATATGTACCTGAATTTCCAGAAGAAGTTGAACTTAAATTACCTAAACTTAAAAAAGTAAATGCTTCAAGTGGACCTCCACCTAAGTTAAAATTACCTAAACTAAAGAAGGTTTAAATTATGTATAAAAAATTGTTAAAACTTTTAGATAGAAATAATAATAAAAAGTTAGATTGGTGTGAAGTACTATTTCCAACACCAGATATAAATAATAATAAAAGAGTTGATTGGTGGGAAGTATTAATAGGTATTGTGTTTATGATATCATTTTACGGACTTTTAGTATGTAGTGTTCTTTTTTTCAAGTATATATCAAATAAATACGGATTTTAAAAATGGAACGAGTAATAGATTGTCCAATATGTCATAACGTTGACCAGTGTTTTGAAGATATACAAGACGGATTTAATTCTTATTTGTGTTTTAGTTGTGGGTATATGAGTTCTACTCATTATGAACAAGGTAGTTTAGCATTAATTGATAATTTAAAAAAATCACCAAAGTTAGTACAAAGTTTACAGATGTTAGATAAAGAACGAAATATTATATGGTTTCCGTCTGTAATTAATATGGGAGAAAAGGGAATGATATATCCTGAAGGTAAACAAGAATTGTGGTTTTGGAAATACGCTAAAGTCATTGATGTTCCTGTAGAAGAACGTTCACAGTATGACGGTCACGATAAGAAACTTGACCTTGAAGGAGCAGAAACATTTGGACAAAAAACTGGTTTCATGCAAGCTTGTAAGAAAATGGGATTAACGAAAGACCTTAGTCTATAATGCCTAAACAAGTATATACTTGGGGTAAGGTAACTGCTGGAGATATTATATCATTTAGATATAAAGGTAAAAAACCAACCAGTACATTAACCACTTTACTTGTTTTAAATCCTCGAATACCATATACACGAAAAGATAAAACAAAAACTTTTCATTTAGTTGGATTAAAGTTAGAAGCTCTAGGAAATGTTCCAACAATTAAGGCTAAACCTATGTTAGTACAGTTATTAGAACGAGTAGGTAATATACAAGTTGTTAGTGGTGATGATGAAATCTATAGAATAGAAATACAAGGAACAGGTCCACGTGGTGTTAGACGAGCCGCTTATAATAAAATAAAACAATATATAAATAAACACGCTGTGTATAGAACATACGATTATAAAGAAGCTAAAAAATCTGGAGTATTTTTAGAACCAATAAAATTACCAAAACCATTAGTAGAGGTATTAGTTGAAAATTAGTTATGGTATTACAGTTCACAACGAAGCCGATGAATTAAATAAGTTATTGGGAATTCTCATACACAAAACAGATGTAGAAGATGAGATAGTTATATGTGTTGACGGTGATGATAAAGAAGTAGATAAAGTTATAACGAGTTGGGTTCAACAATATGCAAGTGATGATGTAGATAAAATAAAAGACATCATAGTATATAACAGAAAACTCGATGGTAATTTTGCAGCTCATAAAAATTCAGTTATAGAAAAATCAAGTGGTGATTACATCTTTCACATAGATGCTGATGAATACCCAAATGAAACATTGTTAGAACAACTAAAACAAATAATAGAAATGAATGATGGTGTTGATTTAATTTGGATACCACGTGTAAATACAGTTGAAGGTATGACTCAAGAACATATTCAAAAATGGGGTTGGAGAGTTACAGAAAACGGTTGGGTAAACTATCCTGATTATCAAGCTAGAGTATTTCGTAGAGATAAAAGTATTAGATGGACTCGACCACTACACGAAGTAATAACAGGTTGTAAAACATATTCACACTTGCCACCATATGAAGAGTTAAGTTTATACCACCCAAAAACAATACAAAAACAAGAACAACAGAATATGTTTTATATTGATAATTTTAGTAAAGACTTATTAGTAAGAAAAGGTCAGTAGTATGAAGAATGTATATGTGTATAATATAGTATCTGATAAAAAAAGATATGATGACGAATTGTTATTTAACTACTTCAGAGCACAAGTTGATAATAGTTTGAGATTAGGTTGGGATAGAAAAGATATCATTATAGGTACTAACTTTAGTTTTGAACATAATGGTGTAAGTAACATACAACTTGAGAATATATGCGAAACAAATATATTTAACAATAAATGGTATGGTATGCTAGAGTTAATGCAAATGGGTTATATTGATGATGACTTTTGGTTTCACGACCAAGATTCTTGGCAAATAAATAAAATAGAGTTTCCTGAATTTAAAGGCCAGATAGGTGGGTGTACATATGTGTATACACCAGAGTGGAACACGTGTTCAATGTTTCTAAAGAAGTCTTCAGAATATATTATAGATTATATTGTTCAGTTTATGGAGATGAATGAGAATCAAAACTTTTATAGTGATGAAAATTTCATTGCAATCTTGAGACAAAATAGTGAAATAATAAATGAGTTAACAACAATCAATAATAAATACAATGTTGGTTTAACTCATATGGAGAAAAGATATCAAGCAGCAGAAAAACCAGTATGTTCATTAGGATTTCAACCACACGTTCAAAGTTCTTGGGATGTCTTTATTGAAGGGAAAAATGAATTAAATCTAAAACTAATTGATGATGAGATGTTAGAGTTATTTAAAAAATATAATTTAGTACCGGAGTAATAATGGAAAAAGTTGTAATATTTGGACCTTGGTGTGGAGAGTTTAGTTACGAATTAAGTTGGTGGAATCCAGGTATAAGAAAAATACGAAAAGAAGATTTTTCTGAGTATCGAGCTGTTCATCTTGGATTCAAAGGTAGAAGAGCTATGTATAAAGATTTCATAGATGATTATGTATCGTATCCAAAAGATATTGAAGATACACTAAAGTATCCAGCAGCTGGTGGTCAACACATAATTGATGTG
>Ga0209658_1000495_pt1 | contig 28408 bp, 22 predicted proteins | sample SaaInlV_150m_DNA_6_FD_184656 | JGI IMG/M metagenome (GOLD analysis project Ga0209658, IMG submission 184656) | Marine microbial communities from expanding oxygen minimum zones in the Saanich Inlet - SI037_S4LV_150m_DNA (SPAdes) (version 2) | ecosystem: Environmental > Aquatic > Marine >...
CTGAAAGACTGCAGAAGATTGCTTGGCCCCCAGCAAGCGATCCGCAACATAATAGGCTGTGGACAAAAAGACTATCATGGCGACGATCGTCATTTTATTCATATCAACTCCATTCTACCGCCCGAACGTGAGCGACCGCCATCAACGATGATGTGACTTTCGACTAACGAACGGACCCAGACTTTGCTAGACATCTAGAGGCTAGCAAAGCCTTGCTTCCGGGTAAGGTTGTGACAAAGTCCATTCATAAGGGGCATTGCCTTATATGTTTCTTGTGCTTTTATGTGAAGCTTGTCCGGCCAATGTGCCCAGGTTCTTTTCTAACCACTTTATTTTAGAAATTCGCGTTGCTGTAGACTGGGCAGTCGGGTCAACGCAACCCGCGTCAAACTCTTCAATCCATTGAAAGTTCATGCCTCTTTCCCAGCAGAATTCCATTTCAGCGGTAGATTGTGTGCCGCTATAAGTAGAACAACCGGTGGTCAGTGCGATAAGCAGGAAAGCCAGGATAGTCTTGTACATGTTGTTCACCCTTTTTACATATTTGGTTTATGGGAGGAGATTGTAAGGGGGTCTTGTAAACGGGGGTTGATGCCAATGTGCACTAATGTAACGGAATGTGACCTAACTTCCAGGCGCCAGCCAGAACCCTGCAGGAGATGGGTTTTAGCGTACGTTAGACGGGGGGTAGCATTATCCGTAAGGCCGTGATTTAAGATTGAAGCAGCAGAAAGCATTGCCGTTTACGGGCGATCAGCGGTTGTACTGCCGTTGCTTGGGAGCATTGGGAGAGAGCGGGCTCTCCCCCTTGTTGCTTTTCAGGACAGGTTGTCTTCGGAAGTTACCCAGAAACCTTGCTCATCCAATCGTCAATCGGAACGAAGGGACCCGAAGATTCAACTTCGCCCAATTGCTCTGCGAACAGTCGTGCAATCACACCGGTCGAACAATCGACATCCGGATAAGTAATGACATTTACGAATTTTCCGATTCCTGCAGCCCATCCTCCAACTACTGTTTCTCCTTTGCCGTCGGCAATGATGGACTGTTGTCTAGCCATCAACGCGTTCCACTCATCTGAACCCATTTTTATACGATCATAGGCTCTACCTGGACGAAGGATTGAAAAAGATGTGTAACTCGTAGCATTTCTCCTGGTTATTATGAAGTGGATCCCATCATTGGCCATTTGTAGTCGGCACACCTAAAGGTGTTTCACCCGCAGAAGACGTGGACCAATCCTTACCAAACCCTTTTAAACAAATGGACTAAGCTGTTTGCTCTAAAGGCGCTTCTACGGGCGTCAATTTTTTGAGTTCGGGCATAACGTCCTTTGCAAACTGCTGCATGTTGCGATTGGCTTCGTCATGGGGCATGCCTCCGTAGGAGCACACTGCCATAAAGCCGTCGGCAAGGGCGTTTTCTCGCATAGTCTGCACTTTGTCGAACACTTGATCTGGGGTGCCCCATATCTGCAGGTCAACATAGAAGTCCGTCATTTTTTGCATGCCACCGGGCGCGTTCAGCCGATCATACATCTCGCCGTGAAACTCGTAGCCCGCTGTGTTTTTCAGGTGGTCCTTGTTGAATTCATAATGATCGATGACGGAATCCCAGTAAGCGCCGATGTAGCGCCGAGCCATTTCTTCCGCACGATCCGCCGAGTCGTCGATGAACATCCAGCCTGCACAGTAAGGCCCCGGTGCCTGTTCGCCAGTTGCGGCAAAGAAGGTTGAGCGGTACTGGCTCAGTTCTTTTTGTACAACTGGCCACGGCTTCTGAGGCACGATGAGAATACCGACGCCCATTTTTGCCATGATCTCTGCTGATTCTGTAGATATGGCAGCCGCATAGGTGCGGCCCTTAAACGATTTATAGGGCCGGGGCCGAAGATCGACACGCGGTTGCTTAACATATTCTCCGTCGTATTCGCAGAAGCCTTGTTCCAGACCGTTCAACAGCATCTCTGCTGTTTCAGCGAATCGTCCACGTGCTTCGGGCATGGCGACGCGAAACCCTTCGAACTCAATGCGGCCGGTGCCACGACCCATGCCTAAGACAGTACGCCCGTTTGACAGCACATCTAGCATTGCCACTTGCTCTGCGACTCTCAAAGGATCATGCCATGGTAGTACAGCGACCATTGAGCCGAGTTGGATTTTTTCGGTACACCCGGCCATATAGGTAAGGAACTGGAAGACGTTGGGGCACATTGTGTAGTCGGTGAAGTGGTGCTCGACACTCCATATTGAATCGAAACCCAGCGGCTCAGCTTGTTTCGCTAAAACAAGTTCTTCGGCGTAAATATCGCGGTCGGGTTTGGTCTCTCCCGGGTTTTGAAAAATAACTGATAGGCCTACATGCATTTGATTTCCCCAGGTATAAAAACAGGTATCGATATCGAATTTGAGTGTCTTGCCTATAGCGAGTATGCCATTTAGCTCTGTGGATAAATACCTAAGGCGACTTGGCCAACGTAGCCTCGCGAGAGTGGATTGCTACTCATGAATCCGCCACCGCGGTACAAGTCCATTGCCTGGATAACGATTTCGATCGCGCCACGATTTGCGACCCATTTTGCGGCTGACGTCCTGAAGGGCGTTTATCCTATGCTGTTTACTGTTGGCGCAGGGAGAAACTCATCGCCGTGGTATCAACCATCAGTTAGGGCGCTGTACACGTTTGTTGTACATGCAGTCATCCTAGGTGGGCGCCTTCCAGGCACTACAGATATCAGTGACAATGTCAGTTCACAATGTCAGTTCACAATGTCACCATGATGAATCGCATTACAGCGGCTAGATTAATGACAATTCTCGACGAGACCATAACTCTGGCGCCACGACCGGCAATTTTTTTTATGGCACGCCAATTATTTACTCGCTACGGATTCGGAAATATCGATAAAGACCAAAGATCGTTGTTTTGGTTATCCAAGCTTTTTAATAGGGACGCTTTGGTCTGTGTAGTCCTAAGTCACTGTGTGGCATGTTCCAGGTTGGACGATCCATCACTGACGCCAAAGGTCGCCGACCGGACTGTTCAGAAGACCCAGCAGAGCGCCTCACCACGGGTGGCGGAACGACAGGCATTGTTCGGTGATCTACATATTCATACCGAGCTATCAACTGATGCCTACATCATGGGAGTACGAACGCGACCGGAAGATGTCTATCGATTCGCGAAAGGTCAGAAGATCTCACATGGTGCCGGCTATTCCATAGAGATTTCCCAGCCGTTGGATTTCGTTGCCGTTACAGACCACGCTGAGTATTTGGGCCAGGCCCGCCTGGCCGGCTTAGATCTGCCTACGACTCGCGATCCGCTGTCTGAACTGTTAATAAACGGTCGAGTTTGGGAAATCACTCTGGCATGGTTGGAAACGGCCCGGGCCATTCAAGAACACGGTTTCAGCCCAAACGGTGAGGCGGTTAATCGAGTAATTAATCGGTCTGCCTGGCAAGAAACAATTGATGCCGCCGAGCGTCACAACCAACCTGGTGTCTTTACCTCATTTATTGGCTACGAGTGGTCTGGAGATGTCGGAGACGTCACTGTGCATATGCACAGGAATGTGATCTACCGCGATAACAACGTTTCCGATCGACCTTTCAGCAAGCTTGACAGCAATCGTCCGGAAGATTTGTGGCAGTTTTTAGAAGAGCAGAACCGATTGGGGAATGTCGCGATGGCGATACCGCATAACGGCAATCTTAGCCGGGGAAATATGTACGCGCCTCGCAACTCGGAAGGTGAGCCAATTGATTCAGCCTATGCTGAGATGCGTAGTACTTATGAACCACTAACGGAGATACTACAAATAAAGGGGAGCTCCGAGACCCACCCTCTATTGTCTAGCCTTGATGAGCACGCAAATTTTGAAATCCTGAAAGATTCCCTGTTTGTCGGCGAAGCAACGTTAGAAACGATTAAAGGGGGGTACCTGCGAGACGCGCTGAGAGTTGGTTTAGAACTGCAGCACGCAGAAGGATTTAATCCCTTTGCCTATGGTGTGATTGGCTCCAGCGACAGCCATAACGCCAGTTCGCCCTCAGATGAAGCCAACTACACGGGTAAGTTACCAATGTTAGACGGCAGTGCTGGGCTTCGCACCGATGAAGCATTGTTCTTACCAGAAGGAATGAACCCAGTCACTAGCTGGGGCTCTGGTGGCCTGGCCGGTGTCTGGGCCGAGGAGAACACGCGTGAATCGATATTCGACGCCCTACAGCGCAAAGAAACCTATGCGACGTCCGGCCCTAGAATCAAGGTACGTTTTTTTGCTGGTCACAGCTTTTCAGAACAACAGTTTGAAGCCAAGGACGCCATCGTTCATGCCTACGCCGATGGCGTAACTATGGGAAGTGAACTGAAGCCCACTTCTGGCAACAAATCACCTGGTTTTTACCTAATGGCGTGGAAGGACCCAAGCGGGGCTAACCTCGATAGAGCACAGATTGTTAAGGGCTGGGTTGATGACGCGGGCGTTAGTCAAGAGAAGGTATTCGATGTTGCTGTCGCTGACCAGCGCATAGCAAACACCGTAACAGCTAAGTTTCCAGATGTAGGAAATACGGTAGACGTTAGTAAGCCTAGCTACACAAACACAATTGGCGGCACGTCCATTTTAGCTTTTTGGAAAGACCCTGAATTTCAATCAGATCAGTCGGCTTTCTATTACGTTCGCGTATTGGAAATACCAACACCAAGATGGTCAACTTTTGATGCTGTCAAATTAGGCACTGTGCCCATGGCGCCTGCAACTATTCAAGAACGGGCAATCACGTCATCTATTTGGTACCGCGCGTACTGAAAACTCGGAATGCGACTCAATTGACAGCGATAACCGGTGTTATTGCTCCATTTTTCTTTCCCCCTGATTCCTATGAAGGGTCGATGCGGTATTTTTCAGGCCCCTTCTTTATCTTGTTATCCAGCGTCTCGACTTTAGAGGTTGCAAGCAACTTCTTATTGGCATGAGGCCTTGCTCTCCCGACAACAACATTGGTGACTGAGTGGTGGATATATCACACTCGTAGAAATCACACTATAAAACTCAAAGGATCTGTTTAGTCCGTGAATAGGATCAATTCCAAAAAATTACTCCAAAGTAAATGGACAGCAGTAACCCCTGCCAAGAAAATAAAACACTTTCTGGTTACTGAAATATCAATAGTGATAACACGCTTGAACCGCTCCGCGCACCCTTCAACATCAACTGTCACAGGGTGCAAAAGCCTTCGCATTGTGCAGCTTGCTACATTTTTGCGAGGTTAAAACCCTGTTAGACTAGCCCTGTCGTCTCTTATTGTAGGATATGTTCTGCTATGAAGGTTCAACCACTGACGCCAATCATCGGGGCCGAAGTATCGGGCTTAGATCTCTGTCGCCTCACGGATCGTCAGTTCGACGGTTTAAGCGATGCCTTTACTGAGCACAGCGTTCTGTTCTTTCGCGACCAGGACGCAATGGCCCCTGCGGATCAAGTGGCATTCGCTAAGCGCTTTGGTCCTCTTCATACTCACCCTGCTGCACCGACACTCGCTGAACAAGACGAAATTTTTGTTATCCATGCTCACAAAGACTCGAAAATCGCCAACGGTAACGGCTGGCATACCGATGTTTCCTGCGATGAAGAACCTCCGTTAGCGACCATATTACAACTGCACCTCTTGCCTAAAACTGGCGGGGACACGCTATTCGCGTCGATGTACGCAGCATATGAAACCTTGTCGGAAACTATGAAAGCGTTTCTACTGACGCTTAAAGCCCATCACGAATCTGAACACATTTACCGTGGCCGGTATGCCGATAGAGGGGCAGCGGATGAAGACAAAGTCTATCCACGCGCACTGCACCCCATGATACGAACCCATCCGGAATCTAAACGTCGTGCACTTTATGTGAATCCGAGTTTTACGACCCGCATCGAAGGCCTCTCAAAACAAGAAAGCGACGCGTTGCTGACAATGCTTTACCAACATCAGCAACGGCCCGAGTTTCAAGTCAGGTTCAATTGGAGTCCAAACGCAATTGCTCTCTGGGACAATCGCTGTACTCACCATTTTGCGATGTGGGATTACTGGCCTGAGGAAAGAAAAGGTCACCGGGTTACAATTAAAGGCGAACGGCCTTATCTAGAGGCGACTAAAGAGGGTTCGGCGCCTGAGAACCTGCGGCTATCCAGACAACTCTAGGATACTGCTTATTTAGCAGCAGCATTCAACCGGCTTCCTGAGTCAGCGTTTCCCTGAAAACCTTCTCCCACGAACCTCAATTTCAACTTTTCCCGCTAACACCGATAACTAAAAAAGTTGCAGCACGATCATTGCTAAGCCTACACATGACACGAACCAGCAGAGTGGCCTGATCCAAGGCCATCCAAATGCGTATACCACAGCATGAGCAACCCGAGCATAGAAAAACAGACTCGCACCAAGAGCGGTTTGATCATTGGACACGCCAGCTGCATGAGCAATAAGCACGACAATCCCAAACATCACCAGGTTTTCCTGCAAATTCGCAGTTAGTCGTTGTAAGCGCTTGCGCAGGACTGTGGGCTCAGTCAGATTATCGCGGCTGCCTGCTTGTGCGGACAATCCGTTTTGGCCAATTGCGACTAACGCTTGCGCGATTATGATGACAAAAAACAAGATCGTGCTGTTTAGAAGCATTAACAATTCGGTAGACATATTTTGTTTTCTCTAATTATTAGTTGTGGCGTAAATTCACTGCCGAGTGAGACCTATCAATCAAGTTTGATTCCGAGTGTAACCGTTCCTACAAGGAGAATAGAAATTTTAACAGGAATGTTCGGCCAGTAGACAAAGTATCGAAACAGATTGGATGGCTTTTGTTTCAGCAAAGAGTGAAGCCGTATTGCAAGTCGTGGTTAAACCCAGCCAGAGCTTGCAGCTTCCGGTTGACGTCCTGAAGGGCGATTACCCCTTGGTGTTTACTGTCGGCGCAGGGAAAAATTCATCGCCGTGATATCAACCGTCAGTTAGGGGTAAAGGGCTCGTTTTGAGCCGCTTGAAGCGAGGTTTGCCGGCGCGGTGCAGGTTGCTTCAGATGCACCAGAATGGCTTGGATCACGTCCAGGTCGGTTACCTCCGATGGCGGCCCCTTCTCATTTTGTAAACCCAGTTATCCTGATATAAGGTTGAGGAAAATCCCGTTTTATTCAGAAGGTTATGGTTCTGGGGGTTGCTGGTTAACGATAGCTGCGTGCCTGTTTTTTAACGACGATTTCGGAGACATCGGCCGTGACTGGATGAGGTATCGCAGGCTAGAAACCGCCCCCCGACGAGCTTGAGAATACTTTTCTGAAATTGGAAAAAGGGTGGTTATTCTTCCTGACCGCTGAGTCAGTAGTCGAAAGCTCTGTCATCAAAGCTCCTTAGTATCGCTCGCGTTGGGGTCCGAGTAGACTCTATCCTACATAGTTAGGGTATTTTGAGAATTCAGCGTTATGAAAAAATCCAAGCTAATGTTGGTTTTGGTATTTATTGCAGTGTTTGCTGCCGTGGTCGGATATAACCAGATCAGCAAGGAGCAAGTACAAGTTACCGGGACTTTTGATGGGGTCGTCAAAGCACCCCTCTTGGTTGTCGGTGCCTCGGGACCCATTGAGCAACAAACCTCCGCACCATTCGTTGTCATTTCATCACCTGTGGATAAGCCAGTGCCAGAATCGGGTTTAAAAGGGATCTATTTGCAAGTAGCTGATCTCGGCGAGCTCACGGAAGACGATCGGATCGTTTTCTATATACCCCAGGAGGATAGCCATCTTTCAGGCTATGTAGAGGAAACATCCCTCACCGAGTCGGGAAACAAAGTAATCACCGGCATGCTGCTGGATAAAGGATTTGAATATAGGTTTGTATTTACCGTTGGCCGATTGCAGACCTTCGGTACTCTGCACACATCAAAAGGTCGTTATCAGTTGGAAGCGCGAGATGGCATCGCCCGGCTTGTTTCAGCAAGAGAGATAAACAGGGACCTTGACTTCAGTAAACCTGACTATATTGTCACTAAAAAATCCGCGGTGGAAGTAGTAACATCCAATAGAGTTTCGCCAGAATTAGTTGTATCAGAGTAGCAGAAGTCTGACGAGGCACCAGACAGAGGGAGAATGAATACTAAATACGCCATGATCCGGATTCTGTTGGCACTTGTTGCGATCAGTTTTCCTGCCTATAGCTTGGGTGCTGGGGGTTTGGGCCCGGACCTCTCTCTCATCTGCCCATGCACTGTTCAATCCAATTCGGCAAGCTCAATGACAGCCTCTTTTGGGGTAGAGAACATTGGCTCTAGTTCCAGGAGCAATTTAGCGTTCCAAATAGTCGCACACACTGCCCGAACCTTATCGGACGCGGGCAATGATGTGTCGTTTCTTGGCGAAGCCTCCCTGACCGATTCTCTGGCGGCTAACAGCCAGATTACATTTGCAACAGCTAAAATTCCGATGAGAGCACTGAATCAAGGCAGTTATTACATTACCCTTTTGCTAGTGGAAGACGGTAATTTAGTGGATCAGGCTCGGATGAGCAGCAAGGTCACACTGGGTGGCACGCTTGCAGGACAAGCGATAAATGACCTCTATTTCGACTCAGATCCGTCGATCAGTATTTCCGGCACGCAAGCAACACTCACGCTTCCGGCAATTGGTAATGCGGCAGCGACGAGCCAGGTGATCGTAGTGCAACTGCGTGCATCCGACAATCAGGATATTTTTGCCAGCGGATCTTTTCTACTGCAGGAATTTGACGTCGCCACGCCAATTGCCGCACGCGGGAAATCCGTAAGTAGTGTGGAAACGTTTTCTTTACCTTCCTTGCCGGAGGGGAATGATTTTTACCATCTGCTGGTTACCGACGGGACTTTTACGATGCTGGTGCATTTGGTTCAGGCTCCGGGTGTCACATTCGATACGGTGAGTTTCTCGGAAACGAGTACCGATTTTCTTGTCGATACGGATGGAGACGATGTTGGCGATGAAAACGAGAAAATCATGAGCTCGGATCCTAACAGCGCTGCGTCTGTTCCCGGGCCAAGCACGGTCGATCTGTTAGTTGTCTACAGCGCCGGGGTCACCACGCTCTACAATGGCGACCCAACGGCGCGTTTTGATCATTTAATATCACTATCAAATCAGGCATTAAGTGACAGCAACGTTTCGATGAGCTTAAGACTTGTCTCAGCGCAAGAACTGAACATTGATGAATCAAAGACGATTGGCCAATGGTTAGACGATGCAGAAGCTGCAATCGGTGTTTACTCTGACCTGGAGCAGCGGCGGGTTGCAGTTGGCGCTGATCTGGTGGTGATGTTCAGGCAATTTGATACCGGTGACACCTGCGGCCTGGCTGGGATTGGCGGCGATGGCACAGAGGGGCTTATGAGTCGAACCACTTTCATCAGTGCCAGTTTCATCGATTTTGACGCCTGTGGTGATCTCACCATGATCCATGAAGTGGGTCACAATATTGGCCTCGGTCACTCGTTTCGCCAGAATGATACGGGCACCTTTATCTGGGCCAGAGGTCACGGTATTGATGACGGCTTTACCACACTGATGGCTTACGGGGCTTCATTTGACAACGCGCCGGAGTTGCCACTTTTCTCCAACCCTAATGTGGCTTTATGTGACGGTTCACCCTGTGGCATCGCTGTTGGTCAGCCCGAGTCAGCATTTTCTGCCAAGAGTATTAATGTGGTTCGTTTTCAAGTTGCAGCTTTCACCCCTGCCTCTGATGACGCAGACAATGATGGCGTGCCTGATTCAAGTGATGCGTTTCCGCTAGATGCTTCTGAAACAGCGGATACAGACGGCGACGGCGTTGGTGATAACGCCGATGCGTTTCCACTTGATTCCAGTGAATCGGTCGACACAGATAATGATGGTGTTGGTAACAACGTAGATTCAGACGACGACGGAGACGGAGTTCTTGATCAGCTGGATTCGTTTCCGCTTGACGCCACTAGGACCGGCCAAGATAGTAGCAATTCCTATCTTGGCCGGTCCTACCATATGACCAATTCCCAAAGTCCAAACCTGTCGGAAACCCAGATCATCAATTCTTCAGGTTCTGCTCAGGCGTTCACCGGGACTCTCTACCATAAAAGCGGCGATCAACTGGGCGCTGCTAATGTCGCGCTCCATGCGGGAACCATTAACTCACAAGGACGGGTGATTTTATCCGCTACTGACCTGCAGACATTATTCGACGTTGAGCCATGGACAGGCCCGGCCATTTTGGATATCCAGGGTACGATGGAGTTTGATGTGATGTCCAAGTTGAGTCGAAATGGACGAGTGACCAATACCAATTGTGTTCGTTCTGGTAATGCGCAGAACGTTGAAGGCTCAGACTCGACAGACATCGCCTACGTTCGTTTCATCAACGATGGTTTTACCGCCATACCTGATATTCGTGGCACGCTTTATGACGCCGATGGTAATACCATTGGTCAAGCCGATGCTCAGTTTTTCGCAGAGTTGGGCCCAAGAGAAGCGGTTTTCAAGAGTCAGGGTTCGATCAGCAATATCATCGGTTCGGACTGGCCTGGTCGAGCATCGCTTGTACTGTCAACAACCTATGATAATCTGCGGCTGATGAATCTTAATTTCGTCAACAACGAAATATACTTCAACTTCTCATGCTACCTTACGGCAAGTGATCAAGGTGGAAATTGACTGGTGGCGGCCTTTAACTTTTCCTGTTTCGAAAGAGGCAATGAATCCGAAACTGACAGGGTCCATCTGCAGACGTCCACGACCGATCCTAACATCTCCATGACTCACCCTGTTAACACCAGTGACAACCCACAAGGGTTCACTGCGACGATGTACAAAAAGGGGGATTACCGCTTCAGCTGTAAGTCTTCAGGTTCAGAGTCTGCTAGATACACCTGGCTCTTGCCAATATGACTGGCGACCCAGCGATATTGGTCCTCTGTGGTACATTCGATGACGGGCCACCCATCGGGCTTCAAGCCTTTGACCTTATTTGAAGACTCGACTTAGTTGACCGCTCCTTCTGAAAATAAAGCAGCAACTTCATCTTCGTCGTAACCCAATTCTGCCAGTACTTCGCGAGTGTTTTCTCCCAGGGTGGGCACGTGCGAGCCAGGGGAGAAGACTGAATCATTGATACGGTATCCAGCTGTAGTCACCTGGTGATTGCCGAATTCGCTTTGGACTTCGGAAAAGAACCCCCTGGCTGCTGGCTGACCTGACTTAATTACATCAGCTAGATCTACAACCGCGCCCGCAACAACCGCTTCTTGACTAAACACCTGATCCCATTCGCTGCTTGTTTTTTCCTTAAGGACCTCCTCAACTCGCTGATCTATCTCAGGCATGGCAATAAACAGTTCTGAGGTGGTCATTGATGAGTATTCGGTGAGTCCGATAGCATCGAGGATTGGTCTTTGGTTCGATGGTCGATATCCAGCTAGCATAACGTATCCGTCTTTAGTGGCGTATCTACCGAGTAATGGCCCGTCACGATTCTGCCCTGGCTCCACAGGAATACCTGTCGTGGCTGCAATACTCGAATGCCGGTTCATCAACAGCATCGTCACATCCTGCATTGCGACATCTATACGTTGTCCATTCCCCGTCCGCGCCCTGAGCATTACAGCCGCCAGTATTGCCGATGTGGCTTGCATGCCTGTGGCGTAATCCAGAACGGGCCCACCCGTTCTAATAGGACCATCGCCCCGTTGATTGATCGACATGAATCCAGAGGTCGCTTGGATGACGTCATCGAAGCCTGGCCTGTGACCTTGGGGACCGTTCTGACCAAATGCAGAAATTGAAACGTAAATGAGCTGAGAGTTTTCATCTGCAAGCGTTTTGTAGTCAAGGCCGTGATTCGCCATGGTGCCTGGGCGATAGTTCTCTACAAAGACATCGGCTTGCTTAACCAATTCGCGAACCAGCGAGCTACCGCGTTTAGTGGTTATGTCGAAGACAACGCTACGTTTGCCTGCATTCTGAGCAACAAAGCCGGTACCCAAACCCAGCTTGATCTGTTCTTGTTCTCCACCCCAAGCGCGGACCATGTCACCCTTAGGTGATTCAACTTTGATAACGTCGGCGCCGAGTAGACTAAGCTGATAAGTGCAATAAGGCCCTGCAAGCACATGAGTCAAGTCGATAACCCTGAGCTCATCAAACGGTTTTATTGTCTGCGAAGTCATTCTTTATATGCCTCACTTTTATCCACCGTGGAATTCTGTAATAAGGTAAGTGGAGGGGGAGATTAAGTCTCTAGGTCGCGCACTGCAAGTTTGTAGAATATCTGCTTTGGGTTGTCGGTGTATGGCAGAAGTATCGGTTGGCTCGCTAAAGCTCTCTTGTGGATGGTGTAGGCTCAGCAATGATTTCCGCGAGTCTTGTCAACAAATCTTCGCGACTAAAGGGTTTATAAAGTATTGGGGCTTTTGCGAGTGCATCGATTTCGTTCGGGGTATTCTGCGCGTAACCCGTGGTTAGAAGGACCTTGAAATCGCTACGTATTTTTCGGGCCTCTCTACATATGTCGAATCCGCTGATGCCTCCAGGCAGCATGATATCACTAAAAATTACGTCGATTTTGTTGTCCTGGTGAATAATTTCAAATGCCTCTTGACCATTCATCGCTGTAAGGACTTCGAAGTTTTCATTCTTCAATTGTCTTTGGACTAGCGTTAGTAAAGGCGCCGAATCCTCTACGAGCAGAATTCGCACTTTGGGTTTTATGAGGTCCGTATTGACTTCCCGACTAATTGACGATGTATCTAACTTAACGTCAGTTTTCGGCAGCGTTAACGTAATACTGGTTCCGTCCCCCAATTCACTTTGGATAGATATGTCGCCCCGGCTTTCGCTCACAAACTGGTACACCATGCTTAGTCCCAGGCCGTTACCCATCCCGAGTGGTTTGGTAGTAAAGAATGGTTCTAAAGCTTTCGTCGCTATTTCCTCTGACATTCCTGTACCGGTGTCCCGCACCGTAATGCATATAAGGTCTTTTGCGTCCGGGCTATCAGCATCTTTTTCTTCGCCTAATTCTGATGAAACTATTTTGGTTTGGATCATCAACGTCCCGCCGTTTGGCATAGCATCGGTTGCGTTGATAGCCAAGTTAAGGAGTGAAGCTTCAAGTTGGTTTTCATCGACCAGGGACAATGTACCATCGCAGCCTAGACTAAAAGACAGCGTGATGTTCGCCCCCAAGGTTCGTCGTAACATGCCGTCAATATTGCGGATCACCTGGTCAATTTCGCAAGGCTGAGGTTCGAGCCTGTCCGGGCGACTGAAAGCCAACAGCCGTTTGGTCAACGAAGCAGCATGCTCAATTGATTTTAATATTTCTGCAATAGGCTGTTTAGTGTCCCCAATATTCTTGGCGTCGGTTCTCACTATTTCAGCGTTGCCTAAGATGATGCTGAGAACATTATTAAAATCGTGTGCTATTCCGCCAGAGAGTTGTCCCAGGGCATCCAGTTTTTGCGACTGTCGTAGTGCCTCATCAAAGTTCTTTAAATCATTAATATTGCGAGCGACTCCTTGTAGACCGATGACCGTGCCATCTTTATCTTTCCAATGCCTGACATTGGTTGAAATCCATTGGGGTTCACCGTTTTTCGCAAACAGCTGTGCTTCAAAGTTAGTCACTGTGCCTTCGTTTTCTTGAAGTTTCACCGCTAATTCGGATCGTTTGTTCGGGTCGACGTAGTAATCAGCTAGCACTGTACCGATCATTTCGTCAGGACGAAACCCAAGTCCTTCTAAAGCTGAAGGTGATATACGGATAATTTTCCCATCTAAATCGGCTCTGTATATCACGTCAGCAACATTCTCAAACAAGTCGAAATATTCAAATTGGCTTTCTTCAAGCGCGTTGGATTTTGTTACCAACTGCTCCATGGTCTCCGAAAAGTATTGGTTTATGTATCCAACGGCTATAACTGTAGTCCCGCCCAGGAAAAACCAGTTGAGGATATAAAGCGACCATTGAATCGCAGCTGTAGAGGGAGCCTCTACTATAATTTGGGGCACCAACAATCCTGTAACAAACAATGGAGCGAGAATGACAGCTATCAGCAGTAACGTTAACAACACGAATATTCCTGCTTTCTGCCCCTGCAGCACGGTGGCCGATATTGCGGAACCTATAATCCAGGCACCTCCAGCGGCCGTCACGCCATGGGTGTATATACCAATCACCGCGACCGCACCTTGAAAAGCAATAGAAAAGTAGCTGCGAACCTCATAAGTCAGGCGGCCTCGAAATATCCATAGAGCCCATACTATAAGGACCGTGGCTATGTGGAAAAAATAGACGGGTAGCCAGCCAGTCTCTAGAGTACGGAGAAGAGATACACATAGCAGCGGCGCTAAAATCAGCGCCATGGCCAACAATAAGTAGTCGCAAATATTCGATCGGAGCTCGGCAATCCCCAGGCCATCAATGTGAATACTCAGGTCGTTTCTGTGTGCGATAGGGTTCGACATTTTCATGGGTAAGAGTTTTGTTGAAGATTCGGTCTTAGCTGTTGGGCACCTTCCGGTGAATCCTGCAGGACATGCCGCTGTGTTTCAACCCGCACTAGGCTCTCCCTTTTGCCATTCTCCCGCAAGTAGAGGCTGGAGCTTTAATAAGTCGAGTGATTGCAATAGTTCAGATAAACCCCTGGGATTGTTGCCGTCAATTAGTGGAGTCTTTCTTGTTGCCCGTCCAACCCTCTCGATCCTTTCACGAAATATATCGCCAACCGCTCTATCGTCAGGTTGGATATGGTAGATTTCTACTGCCTGCAGGTGCTCAGCAGCGTCTTTCCCGGGGTGTTCAAATAGCTTGAAGAGTGCGTTCTCAAAATGTCCCACTCGTGCATGGTCAGTGTCAATAATGCTCATAGCCGTGACGTCCTGCAGATCCCATATCACTATTTTTATCGCATACCTTTCATCTATTGTCATTGCCTTGCAGACGTCCAAGAGACTTTTGTCCCCTTCATCTGAGATATATTCGCCATAAAATTTAGTGACTAAAACGCCTTCATCAAAAAAAGTCTTGTAACTGTACACCTTAGAAATTCCATTTTTTTTTGCGAGATAGATTCGCTATATCTACGCTGAATTATTTGTTTGTGCTTTTGTCGTTCTCGTCAAAATCGTCCATCGTAGACGTTTTCTGTGTTATTTCGTTGCCATTTGCCGCGCCTTTTAATTGCGCCGCGTCTTGTAATAAAGATAGCTCCGTTTATATCTGCGCCCTGGAGATCCCCCCAGAAGTATAACTAGACGGTATATTGCGTTTTGTCGAAAAGGGAAGTGTTAATAACGAGACTAGACTGATAGGCACGTAAATAGGCACTTTGGCTTGCTCTTCTTCGGTTAGCCTCTCAATAGTTCCTCTCATATTTGTTTGCGCCTTTTTGTAATTGAGCGCCGATGACAGTATCGGCGATTAGGCTTCCGAGATCAAAGAATTCTCTGGTACATCTTCAGCTCAGCGCCCATTCCTTTCTCCCTACCGATTGCCTGGTAGATCGGGGGAAGATCCTCGTGGTCCAGGAAAAAAACGATTCGTGTGTTGTTGATACTCTTTATAGCCGGGCCTTTTCTTTAACGAGTAGTGTTCTGACGGTATTGCGCCGGTGCCATACACCAGCGTGCTGTACATCACTCTTGAAGTAAACAGCAGGCCAGCGCCGAGTAGCAGCCAGACTATGGTGTTTTCCTGGCTCTGCAGTAAAAACCACGATGGCAGTGCGGCGATCACCAGGCCATTCCATACCATCCATTCAGCAAAGTAATTGGGGTGTCTGCAGTATCGCCAAAAACCCACATTGCAAACCTGGTGCTTGTTCCCCGCCTGTTTCATCTCTCGCAGAAAACGGCTCTTCTGAAGGTCAGCGACAGATTCCATGGTAAAGGCCAATAACCAAATCACTAGACCTACCAATTCGAACACTGAAAACGATGCGCTGCGATTTGCTGCGATGATAAAAACCGGTAGCGCCAGAAATGAGGCATTGGCCAGCCCCTGGGCAATGGCGTCTACCTGCAGCGCCAATCCCACATTGGTTTTGCCATCTCTCTGCCAACGTCTGCGTTGATACTGATATCGAGGGAATTCCTTGTTGAGCAAACCCAGGCGCCACATATTGAGCGCACCGAGGCCCATGCGCAGTCCAACCAGGATGACCAGGACAGTCACGGTGAGTGACCGCAGCCAATAACCGTCGCTGTAGAGATAACTGACACCGCCCAGCAGAACCAGGCCCCATGGCCAGCCAATGTCGACGTAGCACATGCGTCCTGTGCGCCAAACCGGTAGGCAGACCACGCCTGCAAATAGCAACAGCTGACCCAGTCCGTTGATAAGTCCCAACAGGGGAAATGTCTCAGTTGACAGTATCACGACCCATCCCAACACAAAAAAATAAAGTGGCCGGAAGTAATTCATTGTGAAAACCTCATGGTCCGAAGGCGTACTGCGGGGTTAGGTAAATGTGGGAATCAGTAGTGTTTCGGTATTATATCGCACCAGGATTAGGATTGGCCCGCGAGACAATCGATTGGGGGATGAATACCTGAAAACCCGACAGATTTCCTTCCGAAGTTATCAGCTGCGCAGTTTTCGTTTTGATGGGTTCAATTTTATCCATTGATGCGTTGAACAGACAATTACTGAAGTTAGAAACCAGGAAGCGCTTGAGCCATACCAGCAGCAAACCTTGCAGCAAACCTTGCAGTAGGCCTTACAGCAAGCCTTACAGTAGGCCTTACAGCAAGCCTTGCAGTAGGCCTTACAGCAAGCCTTACAGTAGGCCTTACAGTAGGCCTTATAGTAGGCACAATTCGCTGGATTAGAAGTAATTGAAAGCGGTGAAATCAAGTTGATGGAAAGTGGCCGGGATCACTTTCCGGCCCTTACTTTGGGGAAACCCGATTCCAAAACGGTATCAAATGAGCGCTGGTATTCGATGGGATATCAGGCAGAAAACTGATCCAGATGGTAGTCGGTGTTACCAAACTGGGCTTCAATCACAAGCAGTCGCTTGAAGTAATGCCCAACTCGCAATTCTTCCGTTACCCCCATGCCTCCATGTGTCTGCACTGCGTTTTCACCTACAAAAAACGCAGCCTTGCCAATAAGATGTTTCAACGCATGTACACAACGCTGGGCATCATCACCGCCAGCGGCCACTTCCATTGTTGCGCGAAAGAGCAGTGATTTGCACTGTTCATATTCCATGAACATCTCGACCATACGATGTTGCAGTACCTGAAAATCAGACAAAGGATGATCAAATTGTTCCCGCGCCTGGGTATAGGCCACCGTATCCTTATAAAGGATTTCCATAGCACCGAGAGCTTCTGCAGCAACTGCCAAAATGCCATCATTGATGACCTCATTCAGCGCGCCAAATCCATTGTCGATTTCGCCGAGCAGGTCGTCGGCTGTGATGCTAACCTGGTTGAATGTCAGTTCTGAAGACTGCAGGCCATCAACTGTTGGGAAGCCTTGTACTGTCAGGCCGTCTCGGTCTGCCGGAATCAACGCCAGGGAAATACCAGACTGATCAACGACGCCACCACTGGTTCGGAACGAGACAACAAAAGCATCAGCGGTTTTGCCATGCAGGACCATGCACTTTGTGCCCGTCAGCGTGTAACCATCATTGGTTTTGTTACCGGCGACGGCAACATTGTGCGGCTCATAGCCTGATTCTGGCTCCGCATAAGCCAAAGCAAGTTGCTTTGAGCCATCGATCACGACTTCCAGCCATGCCTTACGTTGTGCTTCACTTGCGACCCGTTTCAATACACCTCCACCAAGCACGATGCTGGCAAGAAACGGTTCAAGAACCAGTCCTTTTCCGAACTGCTCCATCAATACCATCGTATCAAGCTGATCACCGCCGAATCCGCCATCATCTTCACTAAAGGGCAGTCCGAGCCAGCCAAGTTCCGACATGGTCTTCCAGTGGTCCAGGCTGAAACCCGGCGACTGTTGCACAATGGTGACTCTGCTTTCCAGGTCGTAGTTGTTCAGAACAAACCGTTCAATCGAATCCGAAACCAGTTGTTGTTCTTCGCTTAAATCAAAATTCATTTCAAAGTTTCCTATTTCTTCGACGACTTAATGCCAAGCACTTTCTTGGTAACAATGTCTTTTTGGACTTCGCTGGCACCACCGTAAATAGTGTAAACGCGGCTGCCCATATAACCGCCCATACCAGCTCTGGCGAAATCCGGACCGGCATTAGTGCCACCCCAAGCCGCAGAGAATTGTCCACCAGCTTCCATGGTCAGCTTTTGTATCCGCTGCTGAATGTCTGTTCCCTTGAGCTTCAGGATTGAAGACTCCGGTCCCGGCGCCGTGCCAGCGCTTGCTGTCGCCAGGCTCCTGAGCTCTGTGTACTCAACCGCCATTAAATCAATCTCGAGAGCGGCGACCTTGGCTTTGAAGCTGGGTACATCCATCAGGCTACCGTTGCCACGCTTCACACTGCTGGCTTTGTCTTTCAAACCTTCCAGGGCAACGATGGAGTTTGAAATACCTGCGATACCTGTTCGCTCATGCTCAAGTAAACCCTTGGCGTAGGTCCAGCCTTTACCTTCTGCACCGACACGATTTTCTACCGGTACCTTGATATCAGTAAAGAACACAGTATTAACACTATGTGAACCACCCAGAGTAATGATGGGTTTAACCTCAATACCTTCCTGCTTCATCGGAAACAGCAGGAAAGTGATCCCTTCCTGTTTGATACCTGCGTCGCTGGTGCGGGTCAGACAGAAGATCCAGTCTGCAATATGCGCCATCGTGGTCCAGATCTTGGTGCCATTAACAACATAGTGGCTGCCGTCTTCAGACAGCACTGCTTTTGTCTTGAGACTTGCCAGATCTGAGCCGGCACCTGGCTCGGAGTATCCCTGGCACCAGTTAACCTTCCGTGCGCGGATGTCAGGCAAAAATCGTTCCTGCTGTTCTTCGGACCCATGGGCCATCAGTACAGGGCCCAGCATGCTGAGTCCGAAGGGCATGTCCCAAGGGGTGCTCGATCTGGCTGTTTCTTTCTGCCAGATATAATGCTGGTTCGGCGTCCAGCCAGGACCGCCAAATTTGGCAGGCCACTTGGGCACATCCCAGCCGCCTTTTCCCCTGGCTTTTTCAAACCAGTCCATTCGCCATTTATTTGGATCCTCACCGTCTTTATAGGCATTCCCGGCAAGGAATTCTCTTACCTCTGCTTCAAAAGAGAGGTCATCGTTACTCAGCTCAATATCCATCAATTGGTTCCAATAGGTATCTGGAGTGTGCAATATATCAAAACTAGAAATAAATACTAGAATAATGTTCTAATAAGTCATGTCGCGAAAAAACCAGACCAGTGAACTGAAATCTCGCGTGATGGAGGTGGCTCTGGGCCATTTTTCGGAAGTGGGTATTGAGCGAACTAACGTCAGCAATATCCTTAACGATGCTGGGTGTTCCGTTGGCAGCCTTTACCACCACTTTGGCAACAAGGAAGGAATCGCCGAAGCGCTTTTCATAGACGGCGTTAATCAATTTAATTCTCGTCTGCTCGAGGCTCTTTTACCCAGAAGGACAGCCAGTACCGGCATCAAAGCAATTGTTACCTTTTGCTGTGAATGGGTGACTGATCAACCGGAGCTCGCAGGGTTCTTGCTGTCACGGGAAGTTACGCTTTCGGACAATGCCAAACTGGAGCTTCGGAAGATGGATCGTGAATTTGGCCAGTCAATTTATGACTGGTTTGTGCCTCACGTGACATCAGGTGCACTGCTCGAATTGCCCACTAGTATGTATGTACCGTTGATTTGCGGTTCTACGCTGGAATACTCTCGTCTTTGGTTATCCGGCAGGAATAACCGTTCGCCGGGCGATGTGGCTTCTATTCTAGCGGAGGCCGCCTGGCAGTCAGTAAAGAGCAGCCTTTAAGCGCCGCTCTCCTGGATGTCATTTGGTTCGGTGAATTTAGTGCTGACGTTCGAGCAAGCAGGGGCTTGGTAATGTGTCTATTAACCCACATACCTTTAAGCATGGGCCGTAAGCTAAAGGAGATTAAGGTTAACGAAGTCGAGTGATCGATTAGATTACTACTTTACTTTACTGGGCTGGGGACCAAGACCTTGATGCCTGGGTAAATTGTCGATGCCAAAGCACTGTCTTTGATATCGAGTCTTCAAGTGAGTGAAATAAATTAAGGTCCAGCTCTTTGGCTGCTTTTGAAACCAAGGGTAGGTATCTTTCGGGCACGAGGTTTGGCTTGGGTGGCTGCATGATTTCGACCTCTTTGTCGCAGATCCTACCCACTAATCCTGCTAGTTCGGCGGAATACATGTAGCTGCGAATAGCGGAACCATCACCCTTAACGGTAATCTTGTCGAGGTGTAAACCATCGTCAATAAAATTCCCTATGGCACAGTGTCCGTCAAGTCGCAGAAAGGGTCCGACAAACGCAAACAGCCTCGCTATGATAAATTCGAAACCGAATACAGCAGCCGCTAGCGTGCCCAGCATTTCAGAAACTCTTTTACCCTCACCGTAGGCGCTGGATTGATTTGTGGTCGATAGGGTTGAAGCTGAATCCTCGCTAAACGCAGCGCCCAATCCTGCGCTTTTCCCATACACCGCCCCCGAACTAGTGAACAAAACTTTCGTTACGGGCGATTTCTTCGCGATCTCAATGACGCAATTGGTCCCGTCAATGGCAGTTTGGAGCATTGCTCGCGGTGCCGTCTGAAAGTGAATAGAAGCAGTTTCTGTCGCAGCGTGAATGATGAAGTCCACTGACTGTGAAATTTCAACACTGGTGACATCGGCCTGTAGAAATTTTAGTGGAGGCTGATCCAGCCAGGGAAAATAAAAGGTGGTAGAAAAAATCCAGGTATCTGGTCCTATCACTTCACTGTAATCGCATTGATAGATCGATCGCCTCATTGTGTTTTGTGAGCGCGCCGAGTGAAATGTAGTCGACGCCCGTGGACGCTATTTTCTTCAGTTCGGCAGAGGTTTCAATACCCCCGGAGGCCTCCAGTTTGATGCCAGTATTTGATGCTATATCAACTGCCTTGCGCATATCTCCCAGCGTAAAGTTATCAAGCATGATCCAGTCCGGGGTGGCCATGATCGCCTCACCCAGTTGCTCCAGATTCTCAACTTCGACTTCAACACGAAGGTCGCCCTGAAGTTGTCTTGCTGTTTCAATCGCAGCAGTGATCGAGCCAGCTGCTTCTATGTGATTTTCCTTAATCAGAAAGGCATCAAATAAACCAATTCGGTGATTCTCAGCGCCGCCGGTTTTAACGGCATACTTCTGGGCTAGTCTAAGTCCAGGAATCGTCTTGCGCGTGTCTAGCAGGGTAGCCCCGGTCCCCTCAATCATTTGAACATAGGTGTTTGTTCGGGTGGCGGTACCAGAGAGCAGCTGAAGAAAGTTCAACGCGGTGCGCTCTGCTGTAAGCAAACTTTTCGCCTTGCCGGTTAGCTCCAGCAGTAGAGCACCTGCCTGGACCTGGTCGCCGTCTTTGATATGCCATTGCGGGGTTATTGTAGCGTCCACCTGTCTCAGGACTTCATCCACCCACGGGCGGCCGCAGACCACTGCGGGCTGCCGGGTGACGATTCTTGCATGAGCCTTTTTTTCTGGATCAATAAGGGAAGCGGTAATGTCGCCTGTTCGAATGTCTTCGTCGAGAGCTCTGTTTACCGTTTGTGTCAGTTCGTGAAAGTAGTCCATAAGTTCAGCCGGATTTTTGTTTCAGCGCCGTTTGTTTCAAAGTAAGTGTATCAGCCTGCTGGCTGAATTCGATTTGGCCAAGGGCGGTCATCCCCAGGAGAATTGCGCCTTCCATGTTGGGATTAATACTGGCATCGATGTTGGTCAGCCTGATCTCTCCCAGGTGAAGTTCGTCGATACGGGTCTGGTAAATCGTCACTGGTCCGTTCGCCGTCATCGCTCTTCCACGCATCCCATAAGGCAGACCTAGCCTGCGTGCGGTACTTGCCGGAACAACAACATCTGTTGCGCCGGTATCTAATAGAAATTCGACATCTTCACCATTAATTTGGCCTACAAGCAGGTAATGTCCTTGCCGATTCCGCTTTAGGGGAACCTCAATGCTTTCTGGATGGATGAGTGAGGTAGGGTCGGAATTGGGATTTCTTCGGTTTTCTTCAACCCCGCCAAAAAAAAAGGTCAGGAAGACCATGCCGAGTACAACTCCGACAGTCATCATGCCTTGTCCTGTCTTTGTCACGTTCATGAGCGACAGTTGCCGGTTAAAAGAGGTCGTATTCTATCGGGATGATATGATCGCGTCGAATAGGTGAGTGAGATTTAAGATGTCAGTGGTGGATCATCTAATAGATGTGGCGATGCAGGTACATAGCCCGAACCAGGATGAACGCCCCCATGGTGAGATAAGCCTGATCGTCGTGCACGGTATCAGCCTGCCAGCAGGAGAATTCGGTGGGCAGGAGGTATGCGAACTGTTCACCAATTGTCTGGATGCATCCGGCCCTGAACTGGCGGAGCTTGAGAGTGTAAAAGTCAGTAGTCACCTTTTTATTCGTCGAACGGGCGAACTCATCCAGTTTGTGCCGTTTAATCGACGCGCCTGGCACGCAGGTGCGTCCAGCTTTGGTGGTCGTGAACACTGTAATGACTATTCCATTGGCATCGAGCTGGAAGGAACTGACACAATCGCTTACGAGGAAGCTCAATACGAAGTCTTGTCGGATGTCTGTGCCAGCCTGATGGAGAGTTACAAAATCATGGATATCACGAGTCACAGTATTATTGCGCCGGGTCGAAAGACTGACCCGGGCCTGGCGTTTAGTTGGGCAACCTTGAGGCGTAAGCTGGCCCGAAAATTGTGAAACACACTTTGCTGTTATTTCTCTGCTGGTCTGTGACAGTATTTGCAGATATCACGGTAGTCGATGATTCCGGGACGACGGTAGTGTTAGCTGAACCAGCCGGGAAAATTGTTAGCTTGTCCCCGCATCTCACTGAACTTCTTTTTAGCCTGGGCGTAGGCGATCGAATCGAGGCGACGGTAGATTTCTCTGATTATCCAGAGGCTGCCTTAAATATTCCAAGATTGGGTAATGCATTTTCGGTCAGCGTAGAGGCCGTGATAGAGCAATCCCCGGACCTCATTGTGGCGTGGATGACCGGTGGTAACCACCGGACGTTTGAGCAATTAAGAGCGCTCGGTTATCCGGTTTTCGTGAATGAAGCCAGTAGCCTTGTAGGCATCGCGGCGGCAGTTCAACAGCTAGGTATTTTGGTCGGGAAACCCGAGCGCGGACTTGAGCTGGCGGAAAAATTTCGGGTCGACCTTCAGAGGCTCAGGCAATCGAGCAGTGGAGCGGGCTCACCGAAAGTGTTTTTTCAGATATCGGATGCTCAGCTCTACACAGTCAACAGCCAACACCTCATTGGTCAGGCGATTGAGGTCTGTGGTGCTGAGAACATCTTTTCCGATGTCGAGTTCTTCGTTCCAATGGTTTCCTATGAGAGCGTAGTGGAGCGTAACCCGGATGTCCTGGTTGTATCCAGTCCCTATCCTGGATACAAAAGTGCGTGGTATGACCGCTGGAATGATCTTGGCTGGGGTGGCCGAGTCAGGACAATAGATGCGTCACTCATTACGCGTCCCAGTCTAAGGATGCTTGAAGGTATAAAAATGCTCTGCGAGACCCTTGGTCAATAAAGAATTCAAGTTTATTCGTTAACTGCTCACTGCCATTTTCGTTAAGATTGACCTGAACTGTTAACAGTTACCAACTGGAGATTGAGATGGAGCGAGATCCTCTGACGGACATTGATCCGGTTGAGAGTGAGGAGTGGATCGAGGCGATTAACTCGGTCATTGAGACTGAAGGCGTCGAACGCGCCCAGTATCTTCTGCAGCGGCTGTCGACCAAGGTCACTGAAACTGGAGCCCAGCTACCTTACGCGATTAATACCCCATACCGGAACACCATACCCATCAGTAAAGAAGCCCGGATGCCCGGTGATCTTTTCATGGAGCGCTCCATTCGCTCCCTGATTCGCTGGAACGCCATGGCAATGGTGATGCGTGCGAATCTTAAGGACGGAACGCTAGGCGGTCATATTTCCAGCTTCCAGTCGAGCGCCACCCTTTATGACGTTGGTTTTAACTATTTCTTCCGCGGCACAACAGAGGAACAGCTGGGTGATCTGATCTATATACAGGGCCACTCCGCGCCGGGTATTTACGCCAGGTCATTCCTTGAAGGGAATTTGTCTGAAGAACAGCTCGACAAATTTCGCCAGGAAGTCGATGGAGATGGCTTGTCTTCTTATCCGCACCCCTGGCTGATGCCGGACTACTGGCAGTTCCCAACGGTTTCGATGGGGCTGGGTCCACTGCAGGCGATCTACCAAGCCCATATTATGAAGTATCTGGACAATCGAGGCCTTGCTGGTCGTGGTTCGCGAAAAGTCTGGTGCTTCGCTGGCGATGGTGAAATGGATGAGCCGGAGTCACAGGGTGCGATCGCACTGGCAGGGCGAGAGAACCTGGATAACCTGATTTTTGTCGTCAATTGTAATCTGCAGCGATTGGATGGCCCTGTCAGAGGTAATGGCAAGATTATCCAGGAGCTGGAAGGTGTTTTCCGTGGCGCAGGATGGAATGTCATCAAGGTGGTTTGGGGCAGGCAGTGGGATCCGCTTTTCGAAAAGGATAAGTTTGGATTGTTGCAGCAGCGAATGGATGAAGCGGTTGATGGCGAGTACCAGAACTATAAAAGTAGATCGGGAGGCTACACACGCGAGCATTTCTTTGGAAAGTATCCTGAGCTTTTGAAGATCGTGGAGGATCTTACGGATGAGGATATCTTCCGTCTAAACAGAGGTGGTCATGACCCTTACAAGGTTTATGCCGCTTATGAAGCAGCTACAACTCACACCGGGCAACCCACCGTCATTCTTGCAAAAACGGTTAAGGGCTACGGGTTAGGGCCCGCGGGGGAGGCGCAGAACTATACGCACTCAGTCAAGAAACTGGACCTTGAAGGGCTGAAGGATTTCAGGGACCGGTTCGATATTCCGATATCAGATACCGAGCTGGAAAAGGTGCCTTATTACCGCCCACCGGAAGACAGCACAGAGATGCGCTACCTTAAGCAGCGAAGGTCTTCCCTCGGGGGTTCACTGCCACGCAGGAAATCTGATTTTGAGGCATTGCAGATTCCGCCATTGTCCGTGCTGGAGTCGGTGCTAAAAGGTACGGGCGATCGACAAATTTCCACGACAATGGCGTTCGTTCGGATTCTCAGCACGTTGATCAAGGACAAGCAGATTGGCGAGAGGATCGTGCCCATCGTCCCGGATGAAGCTAGAACCTTCGGTATGGAGGGTATGTTCCGGCAGCTCGGTATCTATTCCTCAGGTGGCCAGTTGTATGAACCTACGGATACGGACCAGATCATGTACTACCGTGAGGATAAAAAAGGCCAGGTGCTTGAGGAAGGTATTAATGAGGGTGGCGCGTTTGCAGCGTGGCTAGCTGCCGCGACGTCATACAGCAACAATGAAACACCGCTGATTCCTTTCTATGTTTTCTATTCCATGTTCGGCTTCCAGAGAATCGGTGACCTCTGCTGGGCTGCAGGTGACTTGCAGGCGCGCGGGTTTCTTTTGGGTGGTACGTCCGGTCGAACAACATTGAACGGCGAAGGTTTGCAGCACCAGGATGGCCATAGCCATATCCTGGCATCGACAGTGCCAAACTGTGTGTCCTATGATCCTGCTTATGCTTATGAACTTGCAGTGATTATCAGGCAGGGGCTGCAGGAAATGTATGTAGAGAAATTGCCTCGGTACTACTACATCACGATCATGAACGAGAACTATGAACAACCTGCAATCCCTGATGGTGTGGAACAGGGGATTCTTCGTGGTATGTACTGCTTGCAGAAAAACGCTGTAAAAAGTTCCAAGAAGGTCGTCCAGCTACTCGGGTCGGGCACAATCCTGAGGGAATCGATTGCAGCCGCAGAATTACTGCAAAAAGATTTCGGTGTGATCGCAGACATCTGGAGTGTCACCAGCTTTAACGAGCTTCGACGCGAGGGGCTTAGCGTACATCGATGGAATATGTTGCATCCTCAGGAAAAGCCCAGACTTAGCTATGTCGAAGAGTGCCTGACTGGCGTAAGTGGTCCAGTGATCGCTGCAACGGATTATATGAAAGCTTACGCGGACCAGATTCGGGAGTTTGTACCTGGACTGTATTCTGTTCTGGGTACCGACGGGTTTGGCCGGAGCGATACTCGCGAACGGCTGAGGAAGTTTTTCGAGGTGGATCGGTATTACATAACAGTGGCCGCGTTATCGGCATTAGCTCAGAAAAATGTTATCGATGCTGCCCAGGTGACGAAAGCAATTGAACTTTACGGTATTGATCCGGGCAAGCCAGACCCGGTGACGTTGTGAGGAATAGTTGATGTTAGAGCAAGTATTCGTACCTGACGTTGGTGAAGCAGAAGGTGTTGAAGTTATCGAGCTTCTGGTGGCGGTGGGTGATGTCATTGATGTCGACACTTCCCTGGTCGTACTTGAGTCAGACAAGGCCAGTATGGAAATACCGTCGCCCTGCACCGGGACGATCAAGTCATTTGCGGTTTCCGAGGGCGATAAGGTGACGGAAGGTTCACTTCTTGCTGAGATTGAGATCAGTGAAAAAGCTGACACCCGTGAAGTGTCGCAAGCCCCAGCCCCAACTCCTGAACCAGTGGAGGTTGGTGAGGAACAGGCGGTTGCACTAGAGCCTGACCCATCTGCTTCGGGAATACTGGCACCGCGAAAAATGGAAATCTCGAAAGTTATTCCTGTGCCGGATGTAGGTGACGCACAGGAAATTATTGTGGCAGAGGTACTGGTCCACCAGGGAGACGTGCTGGAAGAGGGTGACTCTATCGTTGTCCTGGAATCAGACAAGGCAAGTATGGAGATCCCGACGGATCTCGCGGGGGTTGTCCAGGAAATTTTCATTACTGAAGGGGATGAGGTTCGTGAGGGCGATTCGCTGGTAACAATTGTTGGTTGGGTGCCGATTGAGGTTGTGGCGCAGAATACCGCCGACATTCCAGTGGAGCGCGTCGGGTCAACTGCTGAGCAAACCGCCAGGTCAGATGCAGTCACCTCTTTAGGAAAAACAGTCGCAGTAAAGCCGCGGTCAGATAGCCAGTCCAGCAAATATCAGGATCAGGAAACGAAAACCGGGGGTGTTCACGCTGGGCCAGCCGTAAGGAAACAGGCCCGGGAATATGGGGTTAACATCACAGAAGTAACAGGCACCGGGCGTAAGGACAGGGTTCTCAAGGAAGACATACACGAATTTGTCAAAGCACGGATCGCAGGCAAAGGCTCTTCCGGCGGTTCGGGGATACCCGAAATACCGCAGATGGACTTCACGAAGTGGGGTGAAGTCGAGAACAGACCGCTCAGCCGCATCCGAAAGGCGAGTGCCAAAAATCTGCATAGAAGCTGGTTGAATGTGCCGCATGTTACCCAGTTTGACGAGGCCGATATCACGGACCTGGAGGTTTTTCGCAAGGCACAGAACCTGGAACTGCAATCCAGCGGAGCCAAAGTGACGCTATTGGCTTTTTTGATTAAGGCTGTGGTCGATGCGTTGAAGAAATACCCTCAATTTAATTCATCGATCGATAGTGATTACAGCCACCTTATTGTTAAGAAGTACTACCACATTGGCATTGCGGTAGAGACCGACGATGGTCTGGTTGTGCCTGTACTCAAAGATGCGGACAGGAAAGGTGTGACGCAGCTTGCGCAAGAAAGTGCGGAGTTGGCGAAGCTGGCACGCGACAAAAAATTACCGATGGATGCTATGCAGGGAGCGACGTTCACCATCTCCAGTCTGGGAGGAATTGGCGGTACCGCATTCACACCCATTGTAAATGCGCCGGAAGTAGCGATTCTGGGCGTGTCTCGATCAAAAATGACACCGGTATATGACGCAGAGACATTTAATCCTCGGCTTATGCTGCCGCTATCTCTTTCCTACGATCATCGTGCGATTGATGGTGCAGAAGCCGCAAGATTCACGTCTCACCTTGGTGCGGTATTATCAGATATTCGCCGGGTCATTATGTGATGACCTGACTAACCTTTTTGCCAGAGCACTTCATCGATGGCCGTAATGCGCGCGCAGCTTCTGGCGACGACAAACAGATAGTCTGACAGTCGGTTTAAAAATTCCTTTGACGCTGTATTCACATCCTCACTTTCTGCAAGTAGAACGACATTGCGTTCGGCTCGCCTGCAAATCGCTCTTGCCATGTGACAGTTTGCGATGAGTGCGGACCCGCCG
>Ga0209658_1000507_pt1 | contig 27946 bp, 27 predicted proteins | sample SaaInlV_150m_DNA_6_FD_184656 | JGI IMG/M metagenome (GOLD analysis project Ga0209658, IMG submission 184656) | Marine microbial communities from expanding oxygen minimum zones in the Saanich Inlet - SI037_S4LV_150m_DNA (SPAdes) (version 2) | ecosystem: Environmental > Aquatic > Marine >...
GAATAGCAAAATTTGGAACTACTACTACGTTTTGGGATGGTGTTCAGGATGAAGATACAAATAGAAAATTACAAATGAATGCTAGTGGTATAACATTATGGGGTGGAGCTGCAGCTGGTAATGATTATATGAATTTAGCGGCTGGTGATGCTGGTGGTCTTTCAATGTATTCTAATAATGTTAGGACACTAAACATTACTGATCATGGTATTAATATCGGAAAATCTGCTACTGGCCCAAGTAGTGATGGTGCAACAAGTGCAGTTATAAATAATATAAGTTTACATAGTGCTGGTGCTCATATTTATGGACCTGACACTGGTGATTATGTTAATATAAAATCTGACGGAGTGGATGTATGGACAGCTGACACTAAAGTAGCAGCGTTTGGAGCAACCACAACAATTGGTGATACAAGTTATGAAAACATTTCAATTACTAATAGTACAATGCAATTCAAAGATAGTACTACGGTTCATGGTTCGATGGCTGCTGGTAAATGGGTTCTTGGGGCAGAATCAAATGATACAACAAGATTAGAGTTGGAATCTGGTCAAGTTTCATTTATTCATAGAGAAAATAATAATGATACTTCTTCTTTAGTAATGAAGGCAGATGGAACGATTGAAGGTACAGATTATATAATTGAAAAGACAAGATTATTTGGAAGTGGTGGTTTTGGTAGTATAACTCTTAATGGTACTACTGCAACTGGAACTTTCGGCCCTAACGGACTTCAAGGAAATGTTAATAGTAATCACGTTTATAATACACCAGCTGGCGGGGGGACAACCAATATTGATCGTGCAATTCACTATCTAAGTAGTAAAAAGTGGTTTATGTTACAAGATTGTTATTTTAATGATTTAACTATATCTGGCCAAGCAATTCTTTATCCAAATGGACATAGATTATATGTTTCAGGAACATTAACGGTTGGGACAGGTGCTGGTGCTAATGTAGGATATATTTATCGTTTAGGAAATGGTGGTAGCAACGGAGCTCTGAAAGTAGGAGGTGCTGCTGGAGCTACAACAACTGTTTATGATCCTTCTTTAAGTGGTGTAACGATAGATGGAGTATTAAGAGGTGGTGGAGCTGGTGGAGCTGGTGGAACTGGAGCTGAGGGTGGAACAATGGATGGAGGCGGCGGAGGCGGCGGAGGCTCTGGTGGCGGTATCATCTTTATTGCAGCAAGAAAAATTATTAATACATATGGTACAATTAATGTTAATGGTGGTAATGGTGGTAATGGTGCTGATGGAGTTGGTGAATAAAAATGAAAAAATTAAATAGGAAAATATAAATGGCTATTACTATAGGAAATAATTCAGGTGGAGCTGGCGGTAGTGCCGTAGGTTCAATTTCTAAAACAAGACTCGATGTTGTTGATCCACATATAGTACAAATGTTGAGAGATGTAATGTCAGCAGATGATTTTGCAGCTAGATTAGGTGGTGGACAAGGTGGAGCCGGCGGTGGCGGCGGTGGAGCTGGTGGGGCAGTTTCTGAAGGTGCAGTTGGTGGTGATGGTACTACTGCAACACGACACGGAAGGTCAATACCAAGAGGAACTGATGCCACAGGTGGAGCTGGTGGAACTGGTGGTGCTGGAGGCTACAATCCGGGTAGTGGTCAGATTGCTTCGGGAGGCGGAGGCGGTGGTGGTGCCGCTGGTAATGGTGGTGTTATAGTTTTAATCACTACAACTGTAAGTGGGGACGTAGGTGGAAATGTTGTCGTAACCGCAGGAACAGCTGGTACAGGTGGCGCGGCTCATGCCAGTACAGCTGCCAGTTCTGGTGGAGCTGGTGGAGCTGGAAAACCTGGAACTTATATACATATACCAGTTTAAAAAATATTCTATTTTGGTATTAAAAAAATATATTTATATTAAAGGTTTTAAATGGAAATTATAACAAATATTACATACATAGATGGGCCTGAGGTTCGTGCGTTTTATGATGATGATGAAAAAGAAGAAAAAATCGCAGTAGAATTTTGGGATAAGGATACAGTAAAAGTAGTATATAAACACGAAGATTTATCTAAGTCGGGTGATTGGTGTTCACCAAATGCAAAGTATTTTATTAATTGGAAAATAAAAATCTTTTATGGTAAAGATTTAATTAAAGTTGAGGACTTTGATTTAAAAGATAAAAAAGTTATAATAATTAATGGCTCAAATTGTATTGGTGATACATTGGCGTGGATTCCTTATATAGAGGAATTTAGAAAAAAATATAAATGTGATATTACTTATTCAACTGCTCACAGACAACTATTTTCTAATCAATATAAAAATATAAAATTGGTTAATTATAATGATAAGAATATTACAGCAGGAGAATTAATTAAATTTGGTTATGATGTTAAATATCAATTAGGTTGGTGGTTTGAACACGAGGATTCATTAGATAAAGGTGGAAATATTCAAAGACCATTTGAATATCCATTACAACAAGCACCGTGTCATATTTTAAATCTACCATATAAAGAAATTAAACCTAAGATAAAACTTGGATATAAAAGACCAATTAAAGAAAAGTATGTTTGTATTGCAGTACAATCAACAGGTAAGTCTAAACTATGGAACTATCCTACAGGTTGGGAAGAAATTGTGGATTATCTAAATCAACAAGGATATAAAGTTGTTGATATTGATAAAGATAATGAATATGGAGTAGAGGATTTTAAACATATTGAAAAAGATGTTAACACTATTCCTAAGAATGCTATAGATGATACGGGTGATAAACCATTATCACGAAGAGTTAAATATTTAGAACATTGTGAATTCTTTATTGGATTACCATCAGGATTAAGTTGGTTGGCTTGGGCATCTAATTGTAAGACAATTATGATTTCTGGTTTCTCAATGGATTATACTGAATTTAAACCTGATGTTAGAATACAAAATACTGATGTTTGTCACGGATGTTGGAATAAATATCCATTTAGTAGAGATGTTTGGGATTGGTGTCCTGAGTTTAAATTAACACCAAGAGAATTTGAATGTACTAAAACAATCACACCAACTATGGTGATTGATGGAATTAAAAAATTGTTGAAGAGGTAATTATGGAAAATTGGAATACTGAATTATCACTTGAAAGACCCTTTGGGCCTTGGTTGTTAAAAGCAAAATTGCCTGAAGATGTCTTAGATAAGATGATAGAGATTACAGATAAGATTACTGATGATACACAGAATATAAGTTTAGGTCATGGATTAGCAGGTATTATAGAAGATGAACCTTTTGTACCAAATGAAATATTAAAATCAGAAGGTATATATAATTATTTTATTGATTTGGTAAGATATTATGCAAATGAAAGTATGAATAGAGCTATGGCGGCTGCAGGAGAAGGGTATTCATTGGATGAATTAATTAATAGAAATTATACTGCACCTACTATTGAAGAAGTTAATCGTTCCTTTCAATCAACTAAACAAAAAAAGAAACCTAAGTTAAAAGTAGATATGGAATCTATGTGGATTGTAAATCAAAAGGAAACTGAGTATAATCCAACACATCTACATACTAATTGTACAATTTCTTCTGTTATGTATTTAAAAATACCTAAATATAAACCCAGAAATATACCAGGTAAAAACATTATGGATGGAAAAATAGAGTTTATATATCACGCTTCTGGAGAGATGTGGAAAACGTTTGAATCGGGTACTTTATCTCATCAACCTGAGGTTGGAGATATATTTATGTGGCCATCGAATTTGTTACATACAGTTTATCCATTTTTAGGTGATGGAGTACGTAGGTCTTGTTCATTTAATTCATATCACGAGTTTCAATCACAAGAACCTTTAACAGGCCAACCAGGTGTATCTATAATTTCAATGAACGAGGCACGATTACAAACTAAAGTATCTTTATTAGAAGATGAATTAGAAAAAGTAAAGAGTAAAAAACAATGAGAATTATAAATGGTAGAATAGATGGTAAAGAAATATATGATGTTTATTATTCTACTGGTGGTGGAGTTATGGTGGGTGGTGGAAGTGATGTTTGGGTTAATCATTGGATAAAAGAAATTTCACCACATTTAAAAGTAAGACCAATTCTATTAATACATAGAAATAGACCAGAACGTCCAAGTATTGAAGAACAAGATAAAATTTTTAAAGAACTTAATCCTAATTTGGAATTTTATTGGCAAGGTGATGATTTACATAGGTTTGGGAGTTTACTTAATAACGCCCGAAGAATAAATATATTACATGGGTATTATGCTCCACATAAATATATAACGAATAATAAACATAAAGTACATAGTAATGCTGTTCATTGTAATGTTAATAAAAACTTAAATGCTAATGTAAAATTAGGACTTGAACATTCAAGACATTTCTATATGGATCCTCGTTGGGAAGATGAAATTGTTAAATTGACAAAATATCCATTTTGGATTGGTATTGATCCCCCTGATTTAAAAAACAAACACGATCATTTATTACATATTCCAAATTTTTATGAATTTAAACATAATTTAGATGTAACGGATAATAATAAAGTTGGATTCGCATCAAGAATGGAAACACGAAAATGTCCACATTATATGCAAAGAATACCAAGTGTTTTATGTACTGAACCTAAAGATGTAAAATGGTGGGTTTCTAATTTAAAATGTGATATTAGAAGTTGGAAAATTTATAAATTCAATTACGATTTTTTAGATAAATTTTATAGATTAGATTGGGGAATATCACATTCAGCTCACATATATGAACCATTTGGTTATAGTATATTTCAAGCAGTTGATTATGGTAAATTACCTATATTAGCTGAAGATTGGTTTACAGAGATAGATTATCCATTTAGAGCATTTGGAATGCATGAGTTTTATAACCAATGGAAAAGAATATGCGGATTATCAGTAGAGGCACGTAGAGAATGGGTATTATTATTAAAAGAATATTTCAAAAAATATGATGATAAAAAAAGATGGGTAAGAGAATTGTTAGAAATATATAATTCGTGATATTTATAATTGAATTAGAATATTTGAATTAAAATAGGATAAATAATGGCAACGACAGCAAATCAAGATTTAAGTTTAGGAAAACTACGTAGAGCAGTTAGTTCTTCCGTGACTGGATATACTACAGAGTTTTCAATGTCAAATGCAAATGGTGGAAATGAAGTGAGTATGAGTGATTTTTCTATTAGTAGTTGTGGAAGTAACGTAGCTGGTTATGCATATTTGTGGGAACAAACTACTGAAGGTTATTATATAGATGTTCAAAATGCAGGAAACCTTTGGATTTCTCATATTGGAGCCGATGATGCACATTTTACGTGGGCCAAAGGTTGGGCAGATTCAGTTATTGAAATAACTGCAACTGCTGGATATTCGGCATCATTTGCAGCTAAGGCAATATCTAACGCACGTACTGGTGATGGTAGTGAAAACCCATTTGCTGCTGGTTCAAATAACATAGTTGCAGTTATTACTGGATCTTATTCTGATGACAGACAATCTGATGGATATAATGACCACGCTACAAATTATAATACAAATCTTTTTAAAAGTATTACTATTGTGGATAGTTATGGTGGTTCTCCGAGTTGTTTATTAGAAGGTACTCCGATAGATATGGCAGATGGAACTTCTAAAAAAGTAGAAGATTTACAAGTTGGAGATTGGGTATTATCAATGAATATGCCAGGTCAGATAGATGAAGATGAATCTGATTGGAGACAATGTAGATTTGAAGATTCTGATGATTTTACACAACATTCTGCAAGTGTTCAAGATATTAATTTTGATTTCTCTTATAACTATTGGAATATTAATAATGGCCAAGAATTAATTACAGCAGAACACGAAATGTTATATAGACCTCCAGCAGATTTATATCCAACAGACCAACTTTGGGGATGGTTATATGTACCTAATATGTTAGTTGGTGGTAGTTTAATGGATAAGAATGGTAATGCTGTAGAGATTACTTCATTAGAAAATGTTCTTGATCAAGATGATGGATTCGAAGTAGTTCAGATTGATGTAGAACCATTAGATGTTTATTTTGGTAAAACATTTTTGGTACATAATAAGGGAAGTGATTCAGATCCATTCTAATAATATAAAGGTTTTAAATATCTTAAATATACTTGAGTAAAATTATAGTATGACAGAAAATAACAGATTATTGATAGTAAATACAATGGATCACATTTCGATGGCATCTTTTGGTGTATGTGACTATTTAACTAAAAATAAAATTCCATCTAAAATATTAAATATTGTTCCAACAAACTGGTCAATTAATCCTGATAGGGTGAATCATAGTGATGCTTCCATTTCAGTTTATTTAGAAAAATTGGATAAATATATTCATTCATTTAATCCTACTTATATAGCCATTTTATTTCATTGGAAAGAGGCAATTTCCGATTTTGTGTATGTAGGTGAGTATATAAAAAACAAATATCCCAATATTAAGATTTTAAGTGGCGGATTTACTGCGAGTTATTTTGGTGTAAGTTTATTAAAAAAATATAATTTTTTGGATTATGTAATTAGTGGGGATCCAGAAATACCTATTTTATTTTTATTAAAAAATGAAGATATAACACAAGTACCAAATTTAATATATCGAGACAATAAAGAAATTCGAGTTGGGTTTATGAAATATAGGGCAGATCCAGAGTTATTATCTACTTTATCGTATACGAATTTAGAGTATCTATTTGATTATGAAGATTATGTTAAATTTACAGATAAGTTTCTTGGATTTCCGATATATGTAGGTCGTGGATGTGTACATAATTGTTTATATTGTGGAGCAAGTAGAGATGCTATGTTACGACATAGTGTTGGAATAACTGAAAAAAAATATGGTATGGTTGTTAGGTCGGTAGATTCTATTATCAAGGATTTAAAAGTAATAAAAAAATATACCAATCGAATTTTTATTTCATACGAATCAGATATGAAATTGATGAAAGAGTTATTAAAAAGGATTTCGAAAGATAAAGATTTAAAGAACTATTTTTATATAACATATGGTGCTTGGAAAGTATTGGATAAAGAGATAGTATATCTTTTAAGAGATGCCTTTAGATTTGATAGTGATAAAAGTATTATTGAGATTTCTCCAGAGGTTTTTGATGAGGTGGATAGAAAATTAATTAAAAGTGGTGGTGTATATTATTCTAATAAACAATATTTTAGGGCTATAGATAATATTAAGAAAATTCTTGGTAGTAAAGTTAAAGTTGTTTTGTTTTATTCTCGATATCACAAAACTCATAATAGTTTTGACAAGTTAATTGAGGAATATAAAAATCTAATTGAATTTAGGGATAAATTAAAACATATTAATTATAAATTTGATTATACTCATGTTGCAACTGATGTTGGGAGTCAATATTGGCAAGAATATATAAATAACCCAAGAGAAGTTGATTCATTTATACGGGAGTTGAAGAGATTGGATAAGACTTCGAAAGAAACTGGTATACATTTTGGAAATCTTTGTTTTTATTTTCCAAAAGAATTAGAAATTGAAGATGTACTGAAGTTTGAAATGGTAATATATTTTGATGAATGTTTGACTCGTGATAAGACTTCATATCATTATGTTTTGAATAATTATAATCATAGTGAATACCTAAACTTATTGATATGTATTTATGAGAAGTATTTTCGTGGATTAAAAGTTAATGAGGTTTTACACGGTAACTTAAAGGATAAATTTATTAAAGAATCTTTAGATTTAGTTAGAAATGAATTTCAATCAAAACAACAGTTATATAAAGGATAAAGAATATGATTTGGTTATCACAAGTACATAAACATAAAGAATTAAAAGAATATATATTAGACTATATAGAAACTACTGATAATAAAGATATAGATTTAGAAAAAGTTTCCGTATCTGATTATCATTCACAGAATCCTTATGAACAACAACGAAAAATAGATGAAAAGAAGGCTTGGTTAAGTAAAGGTAAAGAACCTTCTTGTGAAAATGATGCTGATAAATGGCAGCCAGATTGGGGTAGATTATCACCAAGATACGGATTTTTGGATGATGAGGAAAATAATTTACATCTTGGACCAGTTCCATTTAAACATCCACCACCATATCAAGATAAAGTTGTTAGAGGTATACACGAAAATCTTTATATCGCATTAGAGGGTATGAAATGTTTTGAATATAAAATTAGTAATATGTGGTTTCATCAATATAACAAGGGAAGTTTTTTTGATTGGCACACACATCCACAATCAAATTATTCTGCAGTATATTTTGTTGAATTACCTTCAGATGAACTTGCTACTGAGATATCTGGTGTAAAAAAATTAACTCCACGTGAGGGAGATTTATTAGTTTTTCCTGGATTTTTACCACACCGATCACCTGTGAATAATACAGATTTACGTAAAACCATAATATCATTTAATTTTGATGTTAATTGCTCCCCTACAGATTTTCCTGATTGGGAAGAGAGAAAAAATAAAATGGTAGAGAGTCGTGTAAAAACAAGACAACGTTCTTCCGATCCATCAATACCAATTGCGGAATAATAATGGGTGATTCAATATTAGATTATGATTATATAAAGACTCATATAACAACGAATGAGGGAGAAGAAGTTCCTTATCGTTGGAGTCATGGTGCAACTGATATGCATCTTGGTGATGGTTTAATCATTTATACATTAGTTCAGTTCTTTAAATTCAAATCATTAGTTTGTTTAGGAAGTGGTGGTGGATTTATTCCAAGAATAATGACACAAGCACGATATGATTTATCAAAAGAAGGATTTTATAAAGATGTTCAAATGGAATGGGGAGATAATGGTTCTACTTATGTTGTGGATGCTTGTAATGGGTTTAATGGTGAAGTAGATTGGGAAAAAAAAGATAGTCTATTACGTAGACATTTTCATCCTAAGTTTATAAAAGAAACTACAGAAGAAGCATATTATAATTATTTTGTAAAACAAGATATTAAAATAGATTTATTACACATAGATGCAGACCATACATTTGAAGGTGTGAAAAAAGACTTTGAATTATATTCACAACGAATGAATAAAGGTGGTATCATAACAATACACGATACTGATAAAGAGTATGTTGAAAACTTTATTGAAATAGATGGTCATGAGGGAGATGATTTAACAGGCCCAAGTGAATTTATTAAAACAATTGATAAAAGAAAGTTTGAAGTTATGAACTTCTTTAATCATGGAATTGTAAAAGATAAACCAAGTTCATCAGGATTGACAATGGTAAGAAAGAAATGAATTTAGTTACAGTTTGTGGCCACAATACCACAATGTTATACCATATGTTACGACATTATTATCCATATGTCAAGGATTTTTTCGTAATAATTTACGCTCATTATAAAGATGACCCAGTAATAGAAGAGGCAACTTCTATATTAGATAAACTTAATTTAAAACCATATAAGATTGTAATAGAAAAACCATTTAATTGGAATAAAGTTACAGAAATTTATAATGAAATCACATCATTAAAACCAGATGATTGGTGGATAGTTGCAGATGATGATGAATTACAATTATATTCAAAATCAATTCAAGATATAGTTTATGAGTGTGAAGATAAAGGTTGGGAATTTGTCACGGGTGGTTTTGTAGATAGAATTGGTGAAGATGGTAGATTTCCAAAGATAAATGATGATAGTGATATTTGGAAAGAAATGCCAAATGCTGGATTCTTCCGTTATCCTTTAAGTGATGCAAATCCAAATAAAGTTACTTTAATGAAGGGAAAATATAATGTAGTACCAGGTCAACATTATGTAGATTTTGGTGGTGAAAAAACCTCCTGGGGAACTTCACATCCTAAGAGATATCCAATAGAAAAAAACTTTACTCAAGTTCATCATTTCAAATGGGATTATTCTGTATTAGAACGATTAAAACAAGTAAGTAAATCTAAATTAGTAGAATCCTTTTCAGAAGAATATAGAAAAATGTTATCTGCAATTGAACATTTTAATTATAGAATAGATTTGAGTGAAAGAGAATATATGTTTCAGAGAGTAGATATTCCAAGATATAATCTCTATAGTTATTGGCCTCGATTAAGAAAGAAAATAACGGAAGTTTAATATGAGATTTGAAAATGTAGGAACTGAATTAGTTCGTATTGGTATAAATAATAAGATGGGTTCAACATCAATTAAATCTTTAAATGGATTAAAAAACTTTAGAACTTTTGATGAGGATAAAGTTACAGTTGTTTTACTTAGAGATGCATTCTCTAAATTTAAGAGTGGATATCTTCAAGAATTAAATGGATTTTTTACATTTGAACCACCACCTTTAACTAATTATTTATTAAATTCTGAATCAATAGATGAAGAGATATCTATTTCAGATAACTCTGTAGAGGATATATTACAAAATTTACATGGGGGTAGGGCTTCAAGTAAAAGTAAACAGATGTTTGGTTTAACAACTAATCCAAATATGGTAGAATTTTGGAGTAGAGTTTCTAATGGGTATTATAAAACATTTACTCTTGATGATGAGGTTACTCGTATTGGATTAGAGACTATGGCAAAACTACATGGTATTGATAAAAATATAGGTTGGATATATTATAATCACGGAATATTTTGGAAGTGGAATACTGTAAATGATATTTCTTTATTTGATTTAGGTCAATATTCCAATACTTATTTTTTGGAGCTGAAAGATTTAAGTAATGTTAAGTTTTTAGAATGGTTACAAGATACGGATGATAATTGGAATATAGTTGAAGAAATTCCTCATATGAATATAAAATCAAATAGTATTTTAGAAAAACAATTAGATATATTTTGGGAAGAATATTATAATGATGATATTTTAAGAGATAAAAAATTATTTAATCCATTAAATAAAGGTAATTTCTATTTCAATGCATTTACTAATCCAAAGAGAGTTTTTGGTGGAGATGTGGAGCCAAATTCGTTTTTACTTCATACTATACCTGTAAGAAATTTTACACCAATTCATATGTTAAACTTTATATTGGAGTCACAACAAGCGAGTGTAGATTACATACGAGATTCTCACGAGAGGTATATTGTGTTATGATTAAAGAAAAATTTGAAGAACAAAAATACTTACAATTCGAACAATTTCTTAATGAAGATGAAAAGACTGAATTGTCACAGGTAATTGAAGAATTAGAAAAACATAAATTTTGTAATAAGACCACTACTGCAAATAACCATTTTGTTGAAAATGTAGGTAGGAAACAGGCAGTTTTGTTTTCAGAGAATTTTAAAACACAAGAAACTGATTTTGTAGAAGAGATTAGGGATTGGTTTAAGATTTCTTTTGATAAGTTATTTCCGATAATTTTACCAAAATTAAGACCTGTTTTCCACGAATTGGGACATGAGGATTTAAGATTATTACGGGCAACAATACATTATGTACCACCAGGAGAACCACATCAAAGTATTCATCACGATGGAGATGTAAAAGAAAATGCATTTTATGTTAATTTTCCATTACACGATACTAATCCTGAACAAGGAGCTACAGAATTATATAATGATAAATATGTTGGTCATATACGAGATAGTTATGGTGTTTATTCTTGGAGTAAATTAAAAATATTATGGGAAGATTCTGAAACAAGGAAATTATTAAAAAAGGCAAAAAATAATAATGAATATAAATTTGGTGATATGATTCTTTATAAAGATATAACATTTCATAGAGGTGGTGCAAATAAAAGTAATGTGGTTAGAAAATTTTTACATTTATTTATAAGTAAACCTGATACAACCTGGGTTGATTATTATGATTTTACGGAAACGGGTGGTATCAAACTGAGTAGGTCAGATAGTTTTTTTGGAGATAGGTCTAAGATTTCAACTGGATATAATTGATGTATATTGATCACGATAAGAAAATAGTATTTATTCACATCCCCCGTACTGGAGGTACAAGTATAAAGTCTGCATTAAATCTACACGATAAAATTTATAAAGAAGATGTTTATCATATGTCTGCAAACGACATACCTAAAGGGTGTGAGGATTATTTTAAATTTGCTATTGTTAGAAATCCATTTGATAGGTTTGTTTCATTGTATTTTTATAATAAATCAGAGTCTTATAAAGAAAAGTTTCCAGATAAATTAACAACTAAGGTTGCAGAAGAGTATGATTTTAAAGAATGGTTAGATAACTTTCCTTATAAACATATTCAACAAGTTGATTTTGGTGTAGAAAAGTTAGATTATGTTGGAAGATATGAAAATTTAGATTATGAGTTAGATGTAGTTTTTAATACCAAGATAAAGAAAGAGAATTTTACTAATCATAATCATTATAGTTATTATTATGATGAAGAAAGTATTGAAAAGGTACGAGAATTATCCTTAAAAGATATAGAAGTATATAGTTATAGTTATGAGGAATATAAATAATGGTTATTGATATTTATCAATGGTAGAATTTTTGAAAAATTAAGGCGCAAAATTTATGAATAAACATACTTTATTTAATACATTATTGAATGAAATAACATCAAGTAATTCGTCCTGGCCATCACAAAATGTAGGTGTTATGGTTAGTTTTGATTATACCACAACAACGATGGCATCTTATGGATATGCAGACCCTGTTGCAGGAACTATATTTGAGAGTGGTAGTGGACAATCGGATACATTACTAACACCAGCAGTTAGAGATTGGGATGTCCACGAACATAAGCTTTATGAGATGAATACAAATCCATATCATTGGATTAATTCAGCTTCTTTTTATGGTTTTTATGATAGAATTACAACTTATGTTAGTGAGAGTAATTATGATAATGTTGTGTTATTAAAACACGTACAACCTAAAGGTCAAAATCCAAAAGCAGAAGCCGTAACATTGTTTAGTCAAAGTCTTGCAACAAAAGATATTAGTTTAGAGGAAGCTGATTATTTATATTTTACTAACACTCATTTAACAGCAGCAAATTCAGGAAGTTTCTATGTATTTCAAGAATCTCCTTACAAAACTGCAAGTGGATTAACACATATCGCTAGTGGTAGTTTTGAAAAAACTGAATTCCGTAGGATTTTAGCATCTTCTTCAGTTTCTTCATCATTAATACCACTTTGGGATTCTGATAATCCTACTACAAATGCTTGGGGTCCTGATTATGTTATTAAAAATAATTCAACTGATAACTCAATGGCCATTGGTGGTCAAATAATTAAAAGTTATAGACATACTGGTAGTAATGCAGTAGTGGAAACTTACGCCAGTTATACTGGAAATCAATATCTTGTAGAACAATTTGTTCTACCTGAGTTTGTATCTGCGAGTTTAGCTTCTGCATCTTCTGCAGCATTTGTTGATAAACTTGATATACCATATGGAACGGCAACTTATTTAACAACACCAACGAAAAATATTTTACTAAGAGATGACTGGAGTGGTGGACTTGGTTTAGCGAGAACAAATAGAGTTAAAATGAGTTCAGATGGTAGTACTTGGAAACAAATATCAACACACCTTTCACGAGTAGTTCCTTCTGGATCATTAGTTAAAACACCAACTGGAACAACGGCAATTATGAATGTAAACATTGGTGATACAATTACCTCTTATTTACCCGTTTCACATTCTACTGAAGATTTTGGTTATTTAGATTATTCAACAAATACATTGAGTGGTTCTACATCAGGTACTTCAGAAGTAGTAAATATTACATATGGTAGAGAGTTTACTTATACACAAATTTATTATGAAGTGGACGGAGATGAGATAATGGCTCGTGTATCTACTGAACACGCAAATCTATTCATAAAAGATGTTGATACTAATTTATGGGGATGGAAAACACCACCATTTTTGAAGGTTGGTGATAAGATGTTGAACACGACTGAACAAGAACTTGAAATCACAAGAATGCTTGAGAGTGTTACGGTAAATGAAGACTATTATGCATTAGATGTTGAGGATACGGATACTTATTTTGTTGATGGTATATTGATTCATAATGGTAATAGAAAAGGCACTGGATCAGATGGTGCTTATATTTTAAATTACTTAGGAACTGGATGGAGTGGTACACTTCAACATAGAGTTTACTCACGTGATCCATCTTGGGGATCAAGACAAATATATGCTACTCAGGGTGGTTCATTTTGGAATGTCCCCGCAAGTACTTGGAGAACCTATAGTACTACATACACAGCCACCGCGGATGGTTCAGGATTTGCATCTACAGTTGATGGCGGAAGTTATGATAATGTTGTAGTTTATAATTATCACGGAAGTGGATACACAGATGGTAGTTGGAGTTGGAGTGGTACAATATCTGCTACTAATAATTGGGGCCCAGCAAGCTATACTGCATACTTTGGTCATTATACAGGTACAGGTACTTCAACATTAACTACAAGTGTTTCCAGTGATTACAGAGCAAAAACAGATATGGTTTGGATTGGAAAATCCCAATCTGGTCTTAATATTTATGAGTACTCATATAATTGGGATAAAGATACTCGTTATCAAGGAGTTGTTGCACAAGAACTTTTAAATACTAAATATGAAGAGTGTGTGACTCAAATGGATTATGGATATTTAGGTGTAGATTATAGTAAATTGGATGTAGATTTCAAACAGGTTAATTAATGGAAACAAAATGGTGTAAAATGCATTGTGATATGCAATTATACACAAAACAATCAGTTATAACCAACAATGTATATTGTGTAAGTGATATTAATAACCTTCCAAAAGAACAAATACAAATTGCATTAGACAATTTTGAAAAAAAATACAATTGGACACAATGGACGATTGAAGATGCAGAAAAGAGATTTAGAGAGAAATGGAATTTATATTTAATTGAAACTGAAGATTCATCTATTATTGGATGGGTTTGGGTTTCTTTTGAGGGAGAAGTCTTAAATGCATATTCCAATCATGATTTCAAAGAGTATTTTAGCGACAAAGAAGATATTACAGATATTATGGGTGCTTTTATGATGAATTACTCAAAGGACTTGGGTTATAAAAAATTATTTGCAAAAATAGAAGAGTGGAATAGACCAAGTTTAGAATGGGCAATTAGACATACTTGGGTTTATGATGAGGAATAAATAAAGTTTAATTTGGAAATCTTAACGTCTATTTATATTAGACAAGTTATATAAAATATAAGGGTTATTATTATGGCTAAAGACACAACTACAGACTTATTAGAAGAACGAAAAGTAAAGGCATTAGAAAGAATTGCTAATGTTTTGGATGCGTTAACACTTTGGTTTGAAGAAATAGACAAATCTGAGTGGAACGATAGACTTGAATGGTACTTATCAGAGTATTATAATAAATATGTAGCCGACAATACCGAAGAAAAATAATGAAACTTGGAATCATTGCTCCTTATAGAAAACGACCAGGACATCTTAGAAGATTCAAAGAACATATATTAAAATATTTAAAAGATTATGATTATGAATTAATCATAGTTGAACAGGCAGATGATTTACCATTTAATCGTGGTAAGTTGTTAAATATTGGTTTTAAAATCGCATTAAGAAAACAATGTGATTATGTATGTTTTCATGATATTGATATGTTACCGATAGATGTGGATTATTCTTATTCAGAAGTTCCACTTCACCTTGCCACAGATTTTACAAATTCAAAAAGAGAATTATTTAAAACGTATTTCGGTGGAGTAACTATGTTTCCCGTTTCTTTATTTCAAAAAGTAAACGGATATTCTAATGAATATTGGGGATGGGGATTTGAAGATGATGATTTGTTAATGCGATTAACTGAGGCAAATGTCTTTACTGATTTTGAATATTATGAAGTACCAAAACATTTGACATCTGGCATTTATCTACACGGAGATAGAAGTTATGTTGAATGTCCAAATATTATAAATGTAAGAAAAGATTTTACCATACAAATCACATTTAAACCAGATGAGATAATTTGTGATTATGAAAAACCTTATGACGATTATTCTGTATTTTCTATACCAGGATATAATACGTCAATAAGTTTTAATTCATTTAATCGTTATAAATTTGAATGTTGGAATGAAAAGGGTAATTTATATCATATAGATTCCAAATATGATTATTCAAGATTAACACAAATTGTAATAACATATGAAAAAGAATCTGGCTTTATTATAATGTATCAAGATGGAAAACAGATTGGTAGTAAAACAATAAAGGATTTATTAGATACGAGTCCACCTAACTTTTTCATTGGTACTGGTATAGATGAAATGGAAGATGTTGATATTCGTAGTTTTCGTGGATTTATAAAAGATTTTTGTTATTGGGATAAATCTCTTGCTGCAAATGAAGTTGAAGAGCTTTCCAATAATCCAGGTATGGGTTATTTATGTGATAATGGAGAATATAGTTCTTCAAGAAAATTGAAATTATATTTTGATTTTAAACATTTAAAGTTAAATAATCCGTTTCAATATGAAAAGGGTAAAGTGATGAATTTAGTAAATCCACGATATCAGGCAACAACTTACAATTGTATACCTAAATCTCAACTTGAACTTGACCGAAAAAAAATTGCAATTCCTATCAGAAGAAAATCTACTTTTAAGTTATTGAAACACAAACCACAGGGATATACGGAAGGTAGTTGGAAATCCAGAGTTACTCGATTAAATCAAATAAGATTTTATGATGAGGTTTTAAAAAATAAAACTAATTCTAAGAAAGAAGGTTTGAGTAGTATAAGATTTAAAAAGATATCTGAAACTTCAGTTAAAAAGTATACAATGTTGTCAGTAGATTTAACAGGTGGCCCCCGTGATGTTGGTATAATAAAAAATTATATGGATGAGATAAGTAAGGAAAAATAAATGAAGTTAGGCGTTTGCATTCCATATAGAGACAATGGAGATGGTGTAAGAAAGAAACACTTAGATACATTAGTACCACATTTAGAAAAGTTTCTTGGAGAGAGAGACATAGATTTTAGAGTTTATGTTGGACATCAAGTAGATGATAAAAAGTTTAATCGTGCAGGGACAAAGAACGTAGCATATTTAGCAGCAAAAGAAGATGGGTGTGATTATATGGCATTTCATGATGTGGATATGTTACCACACGATGATTGTGATTATTCTCATCCTGGTGATACTCCCAAACATATTGCAACTTATTTATCACAATGGGATAATACATTAAGAGATATTCATTATTTTGGTGGAGTGGTGATATTCACAATAGAACAATTTGAAGAAGTTAATGGATATCATACTAATTACTGGGGTTGGGGAATGGAAGATGATGACTTATTCTGGAGATGTATAAGAAAAGGATATTACAAACCAAGTTATATTGAGGGCCCTGGGAGATCAAAGGTATTGGAGTTTGATGGAAAATCTACTTATATAAAAGTACCACCAAGTGATAGTTTAATTCATATTCCAAATAAATCTTTTGAAATAGAAATGATTGTTTATGGTGAAATTAAGAATGAAGATGAGGAACATATGATTGGACAAGAGATTCCTTATTTAAAGTATCCAATACTATCTAAAAAAGGTTGGGATTTTGATATTAGTTATAATAATTCACGTGCATATTCATATTGTCTTTGGAATTTTAGAAATGAATTTTTGTATGGTTGGATGAAGAGATATCCTGACCAATGGAGTAAAGTTAATATAAAGGTAGATACTGATAAAAAAATTAGAACCATTTCTATTAATGATATAATTTATGATGAAATGTATGGTGAACAAAAATCAATTTTGCCTCTTGAATATATATTAAAACGATATGGTCGTGTTCCTTTTTGGATTGGAAGAAACTCACCAGGTTCACAACAAACTCATATGTTTAAAGGTAAACTTCAATCTTTAAAGATGTTTAATTTTAAAGGTGAGAATGTATTACATTACGATATAAATAAATCATATAGAATGGAAAAAATATTAGATTTAAGTGGTAATGAGAATCACGGAGAGTTAGTAATTGGAAAAGGACGAGTTACTAAAGATGATATTACAAAAATACCAAACACAATTGTACCTGATAGAAGATATGGAACAATGGAGTGTATGTATCATGATGATGAGGGAATAGTTAATCAGAAGTTTGCTGGTGATCCCAAAGCTACTGCAAGAAATGAAGTAATATATAAAAAGAAAATGCAAAAAAATCAAATAGATATAGACAATGATGCGTATGGGTTAACAGAAATGAAATATCAAATAGATAATACTGATATCGTTTATAATAGACACAAGATAATTAATGTGAGGTTTTAATGACAGATGTAACCAAAGATAATCCTTTTTATATAGAGAACAAACGAAAACTCGATGAAGTAGGTTCAGGTATGTGTTTGGCAAAATGGACACAAGTAACACTTCAATTGCAATCTGGACATAACCATAGTTGTCACCACCCAAGAACACATAAAATCAATTTAAAAGAAATTGAAAGAAATCCAAGTGCTCTACATAATACAAGATATAAAAAAACACGTAGACATGAAATGTTAACGGGTAAACGACCAGTTGAGTGTGATTATTGTTGGAATGTAGAGGACAATTCAGATAGATTTTCAGATAGAGTTTTTAAATCTTCTGAGAGTTGGTCTTTACCACATTTTGATGAAATAACTCAGTCTAATTGGAGAGAGGATTTCAATCCAAGATATGTAGAGGTATCCTTTTCAAATGCCTGTAATTTCAAATGTAGTTATTGTGGGCCAGCATATTCTTCTACTTGGATGGAAGAAGTTAAACAACATGGTGGTTATCCCACTACAAATAGTTTTAATGATAATATGTGGTTAGAAAGAGAAGATAAAATGCCAATTCCACATAGAGAAAAAAATCCATATGTAGAAGCATTTTGGAAATGGTGGCCAGATTTATATCGTGATTTACATACATTTAGAATCACAGGTGGTGAACCATTATTATCAAAGGATACTTGGAATGTATTAGATTATGTTATTGAACAAGAGAATCCAAATAAAGAGTTACAATTAGCAATTAATAGTAATTTGGGTGTACCCGATGAGTTGATTGATAGATTTATTGAAAAGATACAAAAAATTGAAGATGAGAAGAGAGTAAGAGAGTTTATTGTTTTTACATCAATTGATACTTGGGGAGAACAAGCAGAATATACAAGAAATGGGTTAGAGTTTAATCGTTTTTGGGATAATATGAACAAGATATTAGAGAAATGTCCACGAGTAAATTTAACTATTATGTCAACTTATAACGCACTATCAGTTCCTAATTATCATAAATTAATTGAAGGTGTATATGGATTAAAGGAAAAATATGGTTCTTCAGATAGGTATTGGAATTCCGCAGTATTTTTAGATTCAAGTTATTTAAGATATCCAGAACATCAAACTGTACAAGTCTTACCTGATAAATGGACTAAAAATATATTTGAACAGGCACAATTGGCAGACTATTTAAGTATTCCTTCATTTGAACATAAGTATATTGGATTTTCAGATATTGAAGTTCAAAAAATAAAAAGAATATGGGATTGGAGAACAGCAAAGTGGGAACACAAAGAGAAACAAGTAAAAAATCATAGATACAATTTTGGTAAATTTTTTAAAGAACACGATAAAAGACGAGGGACAGATTTTTGTAAAACATTTCCTGAATTAGCAGACTTTTATAATGATTGTTTGGAGATAAAATTATGAGTTTAAAGATTGATAAAGATAATGTTTATTTTTTACCACCAAATAATAAAAATGGTCTATGTACTTCACCACCAAAAAGGTTTGATTTGTGTGATAGTTTTGAATTTATAGTAAAGATAAAGCCAGATTTAGTTGCGTTGAAAGATGAAAAGTATGGTGGATATGTTGTTGGATTAAATGGAAAACATTTAGGAATACAAATAAAAGATGTTTTTGTTGACGGAACATTATGGACAACAACAGGTGAAAAAAAACTTACACATATTTATCCAAAGTATATGCACAATACATTTAAAATACACTATGTTTGTAATTTAAAGGAAAAATATATAAAGATAAAAGAAAATCAAGGTTTGTTTGAAGAATCTATAACCTATTTTGATGGGGAAATGGTTGATGAGTATAAAGGTTCTTACTTATGGGTTGGTTGTGGTTATGGCTTTAGTGAGTGTCCAATTGAAGACAGACAATATTATACAGGTGAGATAAGTTATTTAGAAATTAAAAAAGATAATAAAACAATATTCTTATCTAATTTTAAGAAGTATACAGATTTTAAAGTATTTGATGAAAGTGGAAATGGAAATCATTTACTAAAATTTAATGAGGAGTGGTATTGAGTAAAACTATATTTTGTGATTTAGATGGGACATTGGTTAAACATTGTGGTGATGCCACATTAATCCAGGATCCAAACTATGAATTGAAAATTCTACCAGGTACTATAAAAATACTTAACGATTGGAATCGTAATGGGTATTATATAATTATAACTACTGGTAGAAAAGAGAGTGCTCGTGAAGCCACGATTAAACAATTACAAAGAGCAGGAATACTTTACGACCAATTGATAATGGGATTTGGTGGGGGAGACAGAATACTTATAAATGATAAAAAATCAAATAGTGATAGAAACACTGCGTATGCTATTAATATTGATAGGAATGTTGGATTAGAGCATGAAAACAATATATAAACCCTGGGGAAAAGAAATTTGGTTAGAACTGAATGATAAATATTGTTATAAACGGATATATATTAATGCCGGAACAAAAACAAGTTATCAATATCATGACCAAAAGTTAGAAACAAATTATATAATTGAAGGTACTGCTGAAGTTTGGTTGGAAAATGATGAAGGTGTAGTAGAGAAGAAAATAATGAAGGCTGGAGACTTCTTCACCGTTGAACCACCAAAGAAACATAGAGTTATAGCGATAACTGATATAATTTTACAAGAAGTTTCTACTCCTGAAGTTGATGATGTGATTAGAATTTCAGATGATTCTGGTAGAGGTAGTGGTAAAATAGAACATGAACATATGAAACCAGCTTTGTGTATATTGGCAGCAGGAATTGGTAGTAGATTAGAGAATTTTTCAGAACATATAAATAAGGGATTGTTACCATTAAATAATCAGGCAATTATATCACATCTTATTGATAAAACACCAGAAGATTATGATGTTGTCTTGGTTTTAGGATATAAAAGTGAAATGGTTAAAGAATATTGTGAGGTAGCCCATCCAGATAGAAATTTTATTTTCGTTACAGTTGATAACTATGAAGGAAAAGAAACTGGACCAGGATATTCAATTAGTCAGGCAAAGAAGCATTTACAACGACCATTTATTTGGGTAACGGCAGATACCGTTGTTACAGATGATTTTCCACCAGCCGATTATAATTGGTTAGGGTTATATCCAACAAGTATACCAGAATTATATTCTACAGTAAATGTTAAGGGTGGAAGTGTAATTGATTTTAAGAATAAGTCTAAGGATGGTTATGATTATGCTTTTATAGGACTGGCTGGAGTTTATGATTATGAAACCTTTTGGAAACAGTTGGTGGGTGATGAAATTGTAAGTGCTTATTATGATGTAGATAAATATTCAAGTATAAAAAGTAAGAATTTTGATTGGTATGATGTAGGAACAGTTGATAATTATTTTAGAGCCAAAAAAGTATTTGAAAAATCTGTAGATTATAGTATTCCAAAAACTAATGGTGAATTTTTATATAAAATTAATGATAATTTTATAAAATTATCTTCTGATGAAAATTTTATTAAAGGCCGGATAAAAAGGTCTTCTGAATTAAAAGATTTAATTCCAAAGTTAAGTTATAGTGGAAAAATTTTATATTCATATAAATGGGTTGAAGGTAGTACTTTGTATGATTGTAATGATATTGATGTTTGGGTAGAGTTTTTAAATTTTATGAAAGATAAAATGTGGAAACCAGTTAGTGTAGATATTAAAGAAGATTGTTTAAAGTTTTATAAAGATAAAACGGAAGATAGACTGGATAAGTTTCTATCAGTTAGAGATGAATCTTATTTGGGTAGTCATATAGTTAATGGTGTTGAAGCTCAAACTATTGAAAGTTTGTTACATAATTTTGATTGGAGTAGTCTTAGTGATGGAATACCAACTAAATTATTTCATGGAGATTTACAGTTTGATAATGTTATTTATACAGAAGATAGAGACTTTTGTTTATTGGATTGGAGACAAGATTTTGCAGGAAAGGATGTTGGTGATGTTTATTATGATTTATCCAAAATGTATGGTGGGATTTTAATGTCATATAAGTTAATGAAAGACAGTTGCAACTTTTCTTGTTATGGTGATAGTGAAATGGTAACTTATGATTATAAATCTGATTCTAAGTTAGAGCGGTTTAAGTTAGTATATGAAAAGTGGATTGTAGATAATGAATATGATTTAGACAAGGTTAAAACTATTACTTCTCTTATATTTTTGAATATGTCCCCTCTACATGAAAAAGAATTTGGAGATTTATTATTTTTTAAATCAAAACAAATGTTACAGGAATTAAATGATTAATAAAGAAACTAAAATATATTGTTCGTTTTCCTCTAATCCAGGAAACAATGGTTGTGTATTTTTTAATAGTGAATTTAAAGAACTTAATATGAATGCTATATATAAATCCTTTTATTCAGATGATATTAAAAAATCTATCGAAGCAGTAAAGAGTCTTGGTATAAAAGGATTTGCTTTGAGTATGCCATTTAAGATTGAAGCATTAGATTATGTTGATGAAGTAGAAGATTCGGCAAGAAAGATTGGTTCTATCAATACGGTAGTAAACAAAGATGGTTATTTAAAAGGATATAATACAGATTGGGTTGGAGTAAAAAAATATTTTAAAAAAAATAATTTTGATTTAATATATATTATAGGTAATGGTGGTTTTAGTAAGGCAATTCAATATACGTGTAATGTTATGGGTATTAGATTTGAGGTTATTACAAGAGAAAATTGGAATATAATAGAAGAACTCGAAGATAAAATTATTTTTAATGCTACTCCTGTTGATGTAAAGACTGATAATTTTTTAATAGATGGTAGACCATATACAGATACAGGAAGAGAGATTGCGTTATACCAGGCAAAAGAACAGTTTAAAATTTATACTGGAGTAGAGATTGATTAAATATTTCATTGGCCCTATGAGTAAAAATGTTGTTGATTCTGTTATAGAATTAGATAATCCAATCGTTGGTTTTATACCATCAAGAAGACAAGTTGATTATGATGGTGGTTATGTAAATAATTGGACAACTAAACAATTTTCTGAGTATGTAAATAATAGAGTTGTGATACAACGGGATCATGGTGGTGAGAGTCAAGGTAATAAACAAGATGATGGATTAACTTCATTTTTATTTGACGCAAACTATTTTGATATTATTCACGTTGACCCCTGGAAAGCATATCAAGATTTTGATTTAGGATTACAAAACACTATTGATTGTATGAATTTTATCTATGATGAGGTTGGTAATAAAAAAGTTAAATTCGAAGTTGGTACAGAAGAATCCATAAGAAGATTTGAAGTTGATGAATTAGAAAAGTTATTATCTCTATTAGAGAAAAAATTAAATCCAAATATATTTGAAAATATAGTTTATGTAGTTGTTCAATCTGGTGTTGGGTTAGACTTAGGTAATTCTAAAAATACCTGTGAATTTGGTGAAAAAAGATTCTCTGATATGATTAAAGTTTGTAATAAGTTTGGTAAAAAGAGTAAAGAACATAATGGTGATTATTTATCTGTCGATGAATATAAATTAAGATTTGATTTGGGGATGGATGCAATAAATATTGCACCACAATTTGGTCAGTTGGAAACATTATGTTACTTAGAGGAAATGGGTGATGACATAGAAGACTACTATAAAATTTGTTATGAATCAAAACAATGGGAAAAATGGGTTGATAAAGATTTTGACCCAGAAGATAATAAAAAAGAATTGATAAAGATTTGTGGACATTATGTATTATCGGATAAAAAGTTTTTAAAACTAAAACCTGATATAGATACTGAAATTAAGCAAAAAATTAAAAATAAATTGGAAACTTTTCATGAATAAACTTTGGATTTTCGGGGACTCATTTTCTTCATATAATGGACATTTCCCAACAGATGATTATTATAAATATAAGGGTGATGGTGATGGTACATGGTTTGAACACTTATTAGAAAATTATAAAACATATTCATTGGAATTGCATTCATATGGTGGTTCGTCAAATGATACGATATTTGACACTATAGTAAATAATTTTAATTTAATTAAACCAAATGATATAGTTATTATAGGAATGACATTTAACAATAGAGTTTCGGCACCGCTCACCCAAAATGGCCCATTGATTGATTATCATCATAATAAACCTATTATACAACATGAGTTTACTGAAAATCAAATAAATATATTAGATAGATTTATAGTTGAGTTTAGATTTTATAATAATTCAAATGGTGGGTATAAAGAACAATCCTTAATGAGATTTAATTTTTTAAAAAATATTTTAATTAATTATATTAATGTTAAATCGTGTTTGATTTGGGATATTTTTGTTGAGGAAAATGAGTATGAAACTATTAAAACGGCGACCGGTGGAATTATAAACGATGGCCATTGGTCGTTCAGGGGACATTATGATTTTTATAAATGGGTATTGAATAAGTTATGAGAATTGCTGTATGTATTAGTGGACAGTTACGAACTTGGGCCCAATGTTACGACTCTTGGATGAATTTATTTGATATTAATTTAATTAAATCTCAGATATTGAATACTATACGAGATATTGGATACAGAGTAGATTGGTTGGGCAAGGTTCATTCTGAGTTAAATCCACTTGGTAAAAGTATAATAGATGTTTCTTATATATTACCTGGCAATCTTGATCCAACTTCCATGATTAATACATATAATGATTTAACTTTAAACCCTATAATTGAAATTGATTATTTCGTGCATACTTGGGACTTTAATACTGTATCAAATTCAAAAAATATTGGAATTCCATCTGAGAGTGATACGGCGGTATATTCAATATCTGAAAGTGAAATGAAGTTGTTTAACTCTACGGTGAATCCAAAAAAAATTTGTATAGAGGGACGCGATGTTAGTGACAGTAAATTTCAATGGGGGGCTGTTAAACCTTTACTGGGGTGGTCACGAAGCCAATTTTATGGAATATCAGAGGTTTCGAAACTGAAGGCGGAATATGAAATTGAACATGATTTTACATATGATATTTGCGTGAGACTTCGACCTGACCTATTTTTTAGTGATAAAATGAAAGATTTATTTTTGAAAGAAGTTATGTTACCAAAGGATAATTTATTATATGGTATTCATTGTGGAAAGGATGAGGAATTTCCATATAGTGTAGTCGGTGATATTTTTTATTATGCAAATTCTAAAACTTATGATATAATTAGTGATTTTTATACTGCATTGGATGATATGGATGGGAGTTTATTTAGTCAAAATGTAAAACCAGAATTGGTTTTTAGTCATTATTTAACTGAAAATAATATAGGAGTTTATTCTATATTGTCAGGTGTAGAAATAAAACGGAGAAACAAACGATGAATATAGTGAAATGGATAAAGAAGAAAATACAAGAGTTTAGGCTCAAGAAGAGATATAATAAAAAAATAAAAGAATTAAAAAAACGTGACCCGTTTATTTATAAATAAATAATGAATAATATAGCAATTTGTATATCTGGTAATATTTCAACATTATCTACGAGTATAAAAAACTGGGCCCAATTTTTTGATTTATCAAAAATTGATTTATTTTATTTTGGATGGTCTCCAACAAATATACAAATAGATGTTCCAAATTTGAAGAAATCACAGTTAAAGGATATATCATTCCAGTCGAAAATTTTAGAAAACTTTTGGGTAGAATATCGGCAAAAGTGGAGTTTTGCCAATCAGGGAATTCTCCAGTCCATTGACGTTCCAACTCGTGATAAATTTGTTTTATATTTATATGAACTAATGTATAAATCTAATTTAAAAAGAACATATGAATTGGATAATAACTTTCAATATGATGTTTGTATTAATTTAGATTCTAAGTGTACATTTGATAAATTTGAATTTGATATTACTAAAATAATTCCTGGATACGTTTATACATACAATAATAGTAATATATCAGCATTTCCATTTCAACAATCCGATAGCCAATTTTTTATATCGGATACTGTTAGATATGACATGCTATCAAATATGTATAAGTTTGTTCAATATTTACCACCAGATATTTTGGATAAATTAACCGAATTTAATTTATTATATTATTTTATTCAAATGTTTAAATTTATTAATAGTGACATTAATAATATTGGAATTATTTATGAATAATTTTAAATGTGCAGTCCTTTTATCTGGAGAGTCCAGAACATGGGAACTTGCTAAAAACAATATTAAGTCTTTTTTCGAGCGTGGTGTTAAGTGTGAATTTAATAATATTCACCGTCCATTTAAAGTTGATTATTTTATTCATACCTGGGATACGAACTCCTGGAGGGATCCCACCCAACCACATGGAACGAAAGATTCATTTAAATTAGAGGTAATTCCATCAAATACTAAACAGAAAATGGAAGATTTCTATAATCCCAAATTTATTGAAATTCAACCACCTATTGAATTTAGTATTAATAATCCCTGGACATCAATGTTTTATAGTTTTACAAAAACTAATCAATTTAAGCGAACTTATGAATTGGAAAATGATTTTATATATGATATTGTTATTAAGGCTAGATTGGATACTATATATAATACAAAACGACCACTTCACATTAAGAAGCCAGATTCGGATTATGGTAATAGGGTGATGTGGTCATTTACAAATGAAATAAGCAAGATGGGGAATGAATTTAATTATTTTAATTTTGATGATGTTGCGTGGTTTTGTGATTCCCCCACAATGGATATGATTTCTAATTTAGTTTATACACTTCCATCAAACCCACCCATCGATAATTTTCATAAACCGGTAAAATGTTATTATGGGCCAGGAGCCCTGATATATGATTTTATGTCTGAATTTGGCATTGATAGTAAAGCATTCCATTCATTTAATTATCTTGTAGTTCGTCAACAATCTATGATTGATAATTTGAAGTATCCAGATGATATTAAACTTATAAGACGACAGGCAATGGAGTTTTATCAATAATTAAATTCATTTAAGTTTGATACTGCAACTTGAATAGATATACCATACGAACCATCAAATACATTGTTCGGTAGATTGGATTTTAATTTTTTCGTCTGCCATGATAATTTTCTCCTGTATTTATTATATAAATATCTATTTATATTATATAAATATATATTATTAGTTAAATTGTGAGAAAATAGTTATGAAAAAATATATAAAATTTGGTTATGATTTCTTTATGGGAGGTGATATCTTACCGAACGCATATAATAGAAAACTTGGTGAGTTTAGGTATCTTAGAAGTTTTGGAAAAGATGTAATACCAAATGATTTCACAGACAATATAAAAAAAACCTTTGGTGAGAATGTATATGCACCAACTACAATTGATGGGTCTGTATTTGATACCAAGTATTATATGAATAGAGAATTTGCATTTGAATATGGTCACATCCGTAACACCGAAAAATATATTTACCTTATAAAACCAGAACCGACATTCTATGGATTTCTGGGTATATCGAATGGTACTATAACGAACTTACCGTTTTGGAGATTTATAACCAGAGATGCAATGTCAGATTTAAAGTCAAACCGAGCACTGTTGGTAATAGATTATACAATGGAGCCATTTATTCCAGTATCACATTATGAATTATTCACACGTGCAATTCGGGATTCTGAAATACCCTTTCGGAATATAATGATTTTGGTGAATAGTTTTAATGCAAAAGA
>Ga0209658_1000509_pt1 | contig 27916 bp, 25 predicted proteins | sample SaaInlV_150m_DNA_6_FD_184656 | JGI IMG/M metagenome (GOLD analysis project Ga0209658, IMG submission 184656) | Marine microbial communities from expanding oxygen minimum zones in the Saanich Inlet - SI037_S4LV_150m_DNA (SPAdes) (version 2) | ecosystem: Environmental > Aquatic > Marine >...
AAGTTAACATATATGTGTTAAGCTTCGATCCCATCCAACCACCGAAGTCAGTAAGCCATTTAGGCATCGATTCTTTTATAGTTTCCCATGACGGTAAATTTAATTTAAACGAGTTAAGCTTCGATCCCATCCAACCACCGAAGTCAGTAAGCCATTTAGGCATCGATTCTTTTATAGTTTCCCATGACGGTAAATTTAATTTAAACGAGTTAAATGCATTTACTATATATCCTTTAGGATCCTTCCAGAAGTCACCGAACTCAGCTTTTATAGTTTCCCATGACGGTAAATTTAATTTAAACGAGTTAAATGCATTTACTATATATCCTTTAGGATCCTTCCAGAAGTCACCGAACTCAGCTTTTATAGTTTCCCATGACGGTAAAAGATCCCTCACAAGTTGTCCTATTTTAGCGAAAAATTCGGGTATAGCTTTGAATATATTATCAATTGATTCTGAGAAAGAGAATTCATCCATCTTCTTCTCTAGGTCGGTACCTCCAAAGAACCCCACAATCCACGAAATTACACTCTTAATGAGATCAAGAGGAGCACCGATAACACTCTTGATAACACCTTTATTAAAATTAAGAATGCCTGTGCCTATATCACCAGCTTTAAAATCATCTACACTAGATCGGAAACCTTCATATATACCCATCACTGCAGTTAATGGCCAAGCAATCTTACCTAGAATAGTTGCAAACTTACCTAAAAATGTACCTGCTTTCGATAGAGTAGTGCCAAGTGTTCCAGCTTTAGCAGCTTTAGCAGCTTTAGCAACTTCATCTTTTTTAGGCATTAGAAGAGATAACCCACCAGTTGCAGCAGCTATTGTAGCAGTTTTAGCTACTGCCCCAACACTTTTAATCACATTTCCAATAGAACTTGTTGCTGCCTTCATGAGATTCCAAGCTTTACTATTCTTTATGGTATCTGTTATAGTGTTAATCCGAGAGGCAATGTTACCACTGAACTCCTTTACAGCATTAGAGGCGTTAAAGAGAGCTCCTCCTAATTTAGTTTTCTTTACTGATTCTGTTATAGCTACACTGCTAGCTTTAATACTATTTCCCCATTTACTCCAGGCGGCTGTAACTGCGGCGATTGTAGGGAATATAGAAGGAATCTTATTAACGTATGATGATAAACTTTCTTTAACATCATTCCAAGCAGCTGCAATTTTATCCCAATTATTATATATACTTTCTAGAGCAACTAAACCAGCTCCAATTGCGATCTTAGTACCATGCTCCTTTAACTTATCAACCACTGTTTGTTTAGCTTTACCTAAGCCATCTTTGATCTTAACCTTAGATCGCATAGCCACCCCTTTCAAACCAGGAGTCATATCTGCTCTATGTTCTGCTCTTTCACGTTCCTTCTTAGCCAAAACCTCTACTTTATCAGCAGCATCTTTAGCTGCTTCAATATCCATATCAGTTAATTTATCAGCGTGTGCTTTAGCTTCTTCAGCAAGCCTATCTGCATTTGATAGACTTGCATCGTGCATTATATCTTTTGTGAGTTGCTCTTGTTTGAAATGTAGATCAGCAGCTCGTGTTGCAGATTCCACTCCTGATCTCATTTCTTCTCGAATGTTTTTAGCGATATCACCAAAAGCGTCAGGTGTATTATTCTGAGCTGGTATCATTTTCGATACTGTTTCAATTAATTCTTTATGACGATTAGCCTCATTCTGATCATTATCTTTAATTTGATTCACGATAGGTAATTTATTTGGCATTCTCTTTTTCCATTTCTTTTAAGTGCTTTAACAACAATCCAACATATACTTCTCGTTCCCAAGGAACCAAACTCTCAATTTCTGTCAAGCTCCACTTATGATGTTGTATAAGGCTAAAATTTATTTCAAAATAAGATTTTAAATCATGAGTGAAGCTAATTAAAAAAACGAAGATAGACCCTCAAGTCGTATTACATTTACAGTATTACAAATTGGACATGGCATAGTAGCTTCGTATACAGTTTTCGGCATATTAGCCATAAACTCATTAACCTTTTTAAATACAGTATCAGGTAAACTCTCAACAAAACTCATCAACTCCTCATCTGTATAATCAGATGGTTTATGTACAACATCCCCTTCATATATAGACTTAATTAAATGAATAACAACGTTGAACATCTTATCTATATCTGTATCCCCATTTACCATCTCTAAATTATCCCCAGACGGGTATCTCAACTCCATACCAATATTTTCTGTAATCTCGATTAATGGATTAGGTTTATCTTTAAGATCAACTTGAACTTTGTTGAGATCAATTTCTATAGGTATTTCCTCATCACATTTCGTACACCGTTTAGTAGCATTGATAGTATCCCCAACACTCTTCTGTCTCATTTTAATGAACATATATTCAATATCAAAGAACGGAAGATCACTAAGATTTTTAATATTTCCAAATGTACAATTATCAATAATCTGTAATATAGCTGACACCATAGCTTTTTCATCTTTAGACTCAAGAGCCATCAAGAGAATCTTCTCTTCTTTAACTGTGAAACTTCTGTATTTCCATTTCTTCTTAGATGACGGAAGAGTTAGATTAAATGTTGCTTGTTGTATCTGTGGTAATGCCATATTCAATATTCCTTTATAATATAATTAATTCTTAACTAAAATTTCATGTTTTCTGTAAGCGAAATTCACTTGAAAATCACTAACTTCTGATGTCGGACCACTCGTATACGTTTTTGGAGTAATATTTAATGGGTATATATCATGAAACTTAGTCGTCATGATAGTATTAAATTGACGATCTAAATCTTTCAATATACAAGATGATATATAATCATCATAATACATGATAGTATCTTGCTTTAAGGAACTATCAACAAAAGCTGATCCCTGCATACCCATTATCCACGCATCCATTAAACCAAACAAATTGTGATCATCTGCATTCAAGAATGTTACCTCTAAATCTGATTCATGCCCTATACCCGTAACAGGTTTAATATGATTAAACCCATCCCCAACTCTAGGTATATTAGTAGCTGAGTATGGAGAGTATGTAACTCCTTTAACGTATACATCCGCAGTAGGGAAAACTTCAGAAGCGTTTGTTAGCGTTCGCCCTTCCCAAAACTGTGTCTCGAGTACTTTCGGGAAACCAGTGAAACTAAAACTGTACAGATTATCTCGTGCTAGATCATTCCCCGATTTAAATACAGTTGATGTAAAATGTGATATATTCATATTATGTATTTATCAACTAATTTTATTATGCTCTCCATATATCCCTCTGAGAAGCTCCAACAAACTTAGATGTTGGTAAAAAGATAGATTGCTCCCAATCTGTAGGAAAAATCTCAAACACTTGACTGTTTATATGAGAAAATAAATATCTATGTATAGTCTTCTCCACAAATTTAACTTTAGATACTACCTTCCAATTAACTTTGAACATATCATCATCTGTAATATCACTAAAATCACTCCGTCCAGTGAATTTAAGCATAGCCGACATAAACTGCATTCGATGCATTGGAGATAAGTAATGTACATTCAAACCTAACATAGATTGACCTTCAATGCCTATTATAATGCTTAATGGATGTTTATCCCAATACGGTAATGTATCTTGATGTTTAGCATCATACATGAATGTTACCATAGAACCTAATTTAGGATTAGATACCTTTTTAGGCTTCTGCATTCCTTGATCAACTACACCTTTAAACCACTGAGAAGCTTTCTTTGTATCTGTTGCAATGAACTTATTACCAGTTAATTTAGATGTTAATTCATGCTGGATCTTTTTAGGTGCACTTACACCAGCCTTTCCAGCTTTTGTTAATCGAGCCCACTGAGCTCCTCTCCATACATATGATTTACCATCAGTAGCTTGTTGTACTATACCTTTCTTAATACTCATACACGTATTTATCACTCACATTACATTTTACCTCTCTTCAATGTCTTCTCAGTGATAATCATAAACTCCCACCCTCTATCAGCGCACCATTTCATTGCGGATTTCCATTTGGCTTGATTTACAGCATAAACCTTAATTGCATTAATATATCGTTTAGTCTTACGACCAGATTTAGGTAGCTTAGGTGGCATTGTCTCTGCATGAGGCTTCACTTCAACTAATATACTTCTACCATCCTTCAATAACATCCAAAAATCTACGAAGTATCTATGATATCGATTATCTACTGGTGATATATAAGGTACAACATCTTCTTCACTACGCCAAGTAACTACCTGTGTATTACTGTCAAGGTATTCCATAAATGTCCGTTCCCAACTAGATCTATATACAATATTATTTATATCACCTTGATACTTACTTTCATTAATTGGTTTCCACTTTCCTTGATGATACTTGCCCATGATTATATTTATCAACTATTATCATTTTATGTGGTATAATAATAAAAACCAACATCTCTCCACGTCTTTCTGGTAAAATTCTCCCCTAGTGATTGAAGAAACGGACTTCTAATAAATGATTTGTTGCAGATGGTAGCATCTAGATTTTTAAAATATCTCCGAATTATTCTAAGTGATGTGCAACAACCATACACACTCTTAATAGCGTGATGTAAATCTACAATCGTGTGATACTCTCCAACTCCTTTGAATCCATAACACTTGTGTCCATAATTGGTCTCTAATCTTTTCCGTGTTTGCTCCTTACCAATAGTAGCCTTCCATGTTTCATCACTAACAGTTGCAACTTGTTTAGCTATACCCTCTTTACCAATAGTAGCCTTCCATTCAGGATCACTAAATATTTTAAGTTGTTTAGCTATACCCTCTTTACCAATAGTAGCCTTCCATTCAGGATCACTAATCGTTTTAGATCGTTTAATCATACCCTCTTTACCAACAGTTGCCATCCACTCAGGATCATTAATCGTTTTAGATCGTTTAATCATACCCTCTTTACCAACAGTTGCCTTCCACTTAGGATCATTAATCGTTTTAGATCGTTTAACCATACCCTCTTTACCAACAGTTGCCTTCCACTTAGGATCATTAATCGTTTCACATTGTTTAGCTGTAGACTCAGGAGTATTAGTCATGTTGCAGTTAGCATAAGATAAATTGTAAAATAATGGATTAGAAGCTACTTCGTGGTCTCTCTGTAAAAACTCTTCATACTCAAGACACTCTTTAGAGTTATTAAACGTTTTAACTACAACACGTTCTAATTGAGATGAGCACACATCTTGAAGACTTCTGAAATATTTAACATATGATGATCCAAAATATCTGTGATTTTCGGGATCAATGTTATTTTCTTGAAGTTCCTTCCGAGTAGATGATCCAATATAATACCTCTCTGTTCCTATAGGATTAAGATCAGTAATAAGATAAACGTAAAAATTGTTACCATTATAAATAGACGTATGCATGATAATACTTCAATGTTGTTATGTTAGAAAGGGGACAGTGATCCAACACTATTCCCTTTTGTTATATTTATACTATATTAGATAAATACTCATATGATCAAAAACGTAACAATATCGACACTAGACCAAAATCAATCGTATAATGCTACTGATTCTAAAGGACTTCAATACCCTTTAGATATGAGTAACATTAATAACATCATATCCCTTAGGATATTTGGATTATATGAGCATGCTGGAGCAACTTTATCAAATCCAGATAAAGCAGAAGCTAAGAACGCTAAATATAATAAGAATACTCTAGCTAATATAATGTTATACCAAGTCCCAGTATCTACAGCTTATACCCAGAATTGGGGTAAACAAGAAGGAATGTTTAAAGGGCACGGAGGGGAATCGATAGCTGGCTTACAATCAACTCAATATCTCGCTAATAAAGTTGGAACTGGTATAACATCGACTGTAGGTGCGTTATGGGGAGCTAATGATGCTGTTGGAACTGGCAAGAGTATTAATCCGTTTTTAGGAGTGGCATATGAGAGTCCTGAGTTGAGATCTATAACTCTTCCGTTTGTTATGAACCCTAGGAGTGAACAAGAAGCTCGAGCTGTTATGAATATAATCAAGACGATAAAATATCATAGTTCTCCGTCATACTATGATACAGTTCAAACGCTGGATGATGCTCTTGCTAACGAGAAAATTAATGGAAAGGAAGAAGTTAAGGGTAGTTTACTTTCGACTATTGTATCCAAAGCAGGATCAGTAGCTAATAAATTTATTCTAAATGCTCCAGATGTATTTGAAGTAAATTTTCTTAATCTAGAGGAAGGAAGAAATCACAGTTTGTTTAAATTTGGTCCAGCAGTATTAACTGACTTTCAATGCAATTACGGTGCAGATGGAGTGTGGCGTGCATTTAAAAATGGTTTATCAATTAATGTAGAAATGAGCTTGAATTTCCAGGAGATGGACATTCTAACGAGAGCGGAAATCTTGAAAGGTTATTAACATGCAGACATTATACACAGCTATACCTAAAATTGAATATGACGGAAGGATTATTAAAGATATATTCAGACGATCAATTCCAACTAAAAACATCGATACAAGGTTTAATATATACTCTTATATATTAGAGGATGGAGATACTCCTGAAATGTTAGCTCATAAGTTGTATAATGATGTTAACAAACATTGGATATTATTATTAATTAATAATGTGATAGATCCTCATATGGATTGGCTTCTCTCAATAGATGAGTTAGAGCGTTACACTGAGAATAAGTACGGAAACCTTAATGATTTCCATCATTGGGAAGATGATGAAGGTGACCATGTATATGATGACAGGATCAACGATCATGATACGTATAATCTAATATATACATCAAATATAGATCACGAAACACATCTAAACGAAATTAAAAGAGATGTTAAAATCATCCCAAGAGAGTATATAGCAGATTTCGAGGAAATGTTTAAAGAGAGTATCAAGTGAAAGCTATTCGTAACGCTAAAGCATATAAATTAATTGAACTAAAAGTTATAAATGCTTGGAATCAAGAAACTGATATATCAACTATGATGCAGAGTATGACTATTACTGAGAGTATATTTGCTAATGGCACTCAGGGTATGATTCATGTAGCAGACGGTATAGGACTTTGGGAAATGCTACCTTTCATTGGAGAAGAGCGAATCAAGATCAAATACCAAACATCATTTGCTGATCAAGATAATGCTTTATATGAGAAGATATTCAACATATATAGAATTGATAATGGGAAACAGTATGACGGCAAAACAAGATCATATATTATACATTTTATAAGTCATGAAACAGAATTAAATAACAACATCAAACTTAGCAAATCATACAACAAAATGACATCAGATATAATTGTTGCAGATATATGGGATAAGCTGAATGTTGAAGAATTAAATTCTATAGAGGTATCTGAATCCGCTCCTCGATTTATTATACCTACATGGTCTCCGTTCAAAGCTATTGAGTGGTTAAGTAAGAACTCCATTAGTAGTGATAACGATTATAATGATTATGTGTTATTTGAAAATCGGAAAGGTTGGCATTGGGTTACGATTAGATCACTCTTGAAACAAAGTATCAACCAGACTATTGAATACGGAACATCAACTATAAAAAATGCAGAAGGTCAAACAAAAAATGTGATTGAGAATATCGAATACAATCGATTATATGATACTGTGCAGATGACTAAAGATGGTTTGTATGGTGCTAGACGGTTGACGTATTCACACATTAATAAGAGTATGAATAATGAACACACTATTCAGGATGATGCTTTGTATTTGAATAAGCCTAGATTACCAGCTCAATCATTAAGAGGTTCTAGTAGAGGAGCAGCATGGGATCATAATATACCAGATGTGAATGTTGCTGATACTTTATGGGGAACTGAACAATATTATGAATTTCTTGGTGATCCAATGGCATCATACACAGTTAAGTGTAATGATCCAGAGACTGTATACAAAGGAAAACATAAACATCATTTAATAAGAAATCAACTATTCGCCTCTATCAAGAGTAATACTTGGTCAGTTACATTACCTGGTAACACATCACATTATTGTGGGGAGGTTATATTCCTTAACATGCCATCATTCAGAGATACTATTAAAAATGAAGGTCTTGATGCTTTAAACTCAGGTAAATATCTTGTCACTGCCATTACACATTCACTGAACATGGATGAATATACAATTGAATTAGAGATACGAAATACAGGATCTAAAGAGGATTTTGCTACATGGTAAATATGAAACTGTTTTATGCAGTAGTCGAAGATCGACTTGATCCTAGTATGCTAGGTCGCGTGAAAGTTCGAATCATTGGTTTACATACTGATGATAAGAGTCCTAGTGGAATATCAACGGATGATTTAATGTGGGCTTATCCTATGATGCCTATATCTAGCGCTAACATGAACGGTATTGGTCAGACCCCATTAGGAGTTGTTGAAGGTTCATGGGTGGTAGGCTTTTTTAGAGATGGTGATAATTGTCAAGATCCTGTCATTATAGGGGCTACAGGAGGTATACCTAGATCAACAAGTCAAGGAGAGAATGGTTTCGAGGATCCTCTCGGAGTGTACCCAAAAACAGATTATATTAACGAACCAGATGTAAATAGACTAGCGCGAGGTGTTACTGTAGATGAGGATGATAACACTAAAGGAGCTGAGTGGATTGATCCTGAAGATCAATCTAAACATGATAATAAAATCGGGAATACTATAGTCAAGGATAAACAGGATGCGAGAGAAGCTGATAAAGATGTTCTTATAGGAAAAGGACGAGATGGTAGTAACGGTGAAGGTAAATGGACTGAGCCTGAATTATCATATGCTGCTAGATATCCTTTTAATCATGTACACGAATCAGAGAGTGGTCATATCACCGAGATTGATGACACTCCTGGGGCAGAGCGAGTTCATAATTATCATCGAAGTGGTACATTTAAAGAGATACATCCTAATGGTACAATTGTCCAAAAGATTGTGAATGATCATTACGAGCTTGTGTACGGAGATGATTTTTTACATGTGAAAGGTCATGTGAATATTACAGTGGACGGTAACTGTAACTTATACACTAAAGGCAATCTCAATGAACAAATAGATGGAAGTTATCATAGACACATTAAAGGTAACTTCACAGAACAAGTAGATGGTAAAGTTGATCGAAATATAGGTGGGACATTCGATCAAGTTAGTGGTGGTAATAATATCACAATTGCACCTCGCATAGATTTAAATCCTTAGGAGCTGACATGACACAAACACGAATCGGTTACACTTGTCAAATGGGTGATCCAATGGCTTTCTCAGAGGCTGAATGTTTAGCATCAGGAGGTAATTGGATTGGCCAAGAGGTTCCAGCTGGAGTACCTGATTTTGGGAGTATCACTGGTGGTGGTTTTAACAATACTATAGATAATGCTGATTCTTTCTTACGTTTCCCTGGTCAAGATAAACTTAATAGTATATCAAGTCTAGGTACATCAATGAATGCATCACATAAAATAGGCTACACTAATCCATCACAGCTAAACCTTGCTGGTTTTGTACCAAATGATCAAGTGAAGATTAAAGCGGCTTTGTCTAAAATCGACACTCTTGCTAATAATACCTCAGTATGTTCTCAAGTGGTTCAGAATATTGTAGATAAGAACGTAACTGATGTTCCTAAGAATACAGCAATATTAGATGCATACAAAACAGCATCTAAATTAATTGATTGTGGAGAAGGTCTCGATGTGGTGATGAAAGGAGAGAATCTTCTCGATGAATTCACATCTACATCCAACTTAACATCAGTTGAATCTTCAATAGACAAAATAACAAATAGCATGAACTCTGATCTTTTTACAGCATTACCTAGTTCAGATGGACCTGTAATGAGTTGTGTATGTCATGGAGGAGATCCCTTTGATGGGAATGAAACTGATTGTCTATCTAATGGAGGGGAATGGAGGTGTCAAGAAGTATCAGGTTCTGCTGCGAATACATTTAATATAGACTTTATGAACAACATAAACAGTATAGATAACGTCGCAGATGACATGGATGGAGCGTGTAATAAACTCCAAGGGGCAGTTGAAGCTCTTCATGCTAAAGGTGTTGCATTGGTTGCTAAAGCAACTGGTTATCTTGAGAAAATGAGCAAACTCTCTAGTTTGAGTGTATCAACTGGTCCTTGTGGGGAGATTATTGAAGCATTGATACCAGACGAGGCTAAATCATATTTACCATTAATCAGTAACGCTCTCAAAGGATTGCCACCTCAAGGGGGAGGAGAGAGTTGTGTATGTCATGGAGGAGATCCCTTTGACGGGAATGAAGCTGATTGTATATCTAATGGTGGGGAATGGAGATGTCAAACCATCGAAAGTGATACTCCTATCACATCAAATGCTCCATATACTGAATTTTTACCTACAATACCCCAAATTCCTACAATCCCAACATCAACCGTAACGAATAATGTGAAGATTCCCATTAACATAAGTGCTAAGATAACTACAGTGGAACTGAATACACTATCTAGTATATCATCTATTACACCTAGTATTAATACACCTAGTATTAATACACCTGTTGTGAATGGTATCGGAGGTAATCTATTCAGCACCATATCTAATAAGATAAGTTCATTAGTACCAGTTAATAATGTAAGTTCCTCAGTTGATACTAGTGGATTTAATATCAATTCAATAGAATCTTCATTTAATATTACACAAGGGATAAACAGTCCTGCTCTATTTAATGGTAATCAACCTGAGCCTTGGACAAAAGCTGACGGAAGTAAAATGACTAGAGCAGAAATTGATGCTGCTCAAGCGGAGTATATGTAATGCCAGCAGCAGTACGAAAAGATGGAGTTGATGCAACATCTGACCCGGATGGTTCCGGATTTTGTTGCGGTTCCCCATCTAGTCATAGTACAAATGCGGGAAGTGGTAATGTATTCACTAATTCAATTGGTAATGTTCGTCAAGGAGATGCAATGATTACTCACACTTACGCAGGACCTTGTTGTACTCCTCACGCCCCAACCTGTTCCACTCACAGTCCAAATGTTTTTATTAACAGTAAAGGTGCAATGAGAAAGGGAGATGCATTTGGAGGAGATCATATTACTGTAACAGGATCAAACAATGTATTCATTAACGGGTAATCAGATGATCTAATCTAATAGCATATGCTCCTATTAAATGCTCTTTATTGTGTTTAATGAGTTTAGATTTTGATCTACAAGTGTTTCCTATTCTATTAGTATGTGACGAAATAATCAACTTTTTATGTAACACATTCATAGATTGTTTAGATATTTCAGAATATAAAAGTGAATCGGTTTCGTGATATACATTCCACATACGAGACAGATCTAATTTGAAACAATTGTTATTATGGTATTTAGACATTATCCACGCTGATGTTGATATCATATTACAGTGAGGACATTCAACAGAATGTTCATCTTTCCATTGTTTAGATGATTTAGTTTCTGATGATTTTCTCCCTCCTCGTTGATTAGAGGTTTCCCCATTTTCATCTAGAATTAATTTAGTTGAATTTGCCTTCTGTCTTGCTATTTCAGCGATAGTGGTTCCATCATCTTTTGCTATATTCCTAGTTACAGCTGCTTTTCTCGCACTCAACTGAGCAATTGATACTCCATTTAAATCTGGAATAGATTTAGTTATAGCTGCTTTTCTCCCTCCACGTTGATATGACGTCTCTCCATTTTCATCTTTCAATGAACGTTTATATACCATCTTAGCTGTGGATATTGGGGTATTAACAACTCCCGATGCATATGATAAATTATAGAATAATGGATTAGATGCTACATTATGCTCCCTTTGCAACATCTCCTCATATTCAAGACACTCTTTAACATCATTAAATGTTTTAACTATGACACGCTCTAATTGAAGAGACTGAGAATCTTGAAGTGTTCTAAAGTGAGGTGTATACGAAGATCCGTAATATTGATCTTTTTCTGGATCAATATTATTTTCAGAGAGTTCCTTTCGAGTAGCGGATCCAATATAATATCTTTCTGTTCCTATAGGATTAAGATCAGTTATTATGTCTACCTAATAATTGAGGCCACTATAAATAGATGTATGCATGATAATATTCCAGTAATATTATATTAGAAAAGGATTAATGATGATGCATTAATCCTTTTTGTATTTATTACTGAAACCTATCATCATTTTTAACTCATTAATAGATAAATAATATCATGAATAGATTAAGTAAACATACACAGATATATAGTGATATTGATATTGACTTCACTAAACATCCTTACACTAAAGACTTAGCAAAAGTTACTGATGAGAATAGTGTAAAACAATCATTTTTGGGACTGTTACAGACTAATCATGGAGAGAGACCATTTCAGCCATGGTTAGCATCTGGAGTTAATGAATTATTATTTGATAACATGGACCCTGCCACAGCGATAATGCTTGAGTATAAAATAGAAGATTTAATCACTAATTATGAGCCTAGGATTGTACTACACGAAGTTAATGCTACACCGAATTACGATGATAATGCTTATGATGTAACCATTGGCTTTAGCATTAGAGGTGTACCAAGCAAAAAAGAAATGAGCTTACAATTAGAAAGAATTCGCTAGAATCATAACTCTAATACATCCATGAAAATACCCATATTCTTATAAGATCCCCATTTTTTATTATAATCTTTAAAGTCTATAGCATTTATCTTATTACCATAGAACATTAAATTCATACCAACGACATTAGATACATCCCAATTGCTTATATCATCAGTGAACTTAGAATCTCTAAACATCGAATTCATACCAACGACATTAGATACATCCCAATTGCTTATATCATCAGTGAACTTAGAATCTCTAAACATCGAATTCATATTAGTTACTTTAGATGTATTCCAATCACTTATATCATCATCGAACTTAGAATTTCGAAACATCGAATCCATCATAGTAACATTAGATACATCCCAGCCACTTATATCACCATTAAAGACAGAATCACTGAACATAAAACTCATATTGGTAACATTAGATACATCCCAGCCACTTATATCACCATTAAAGACAGAATCACTGAACATAAAACTCATATTAATTACATTAGATACATCCCACTCACTTATGTCACCATTAAAATTAGAGTTTTTGAACATTGAATTCATATATTTAACTTTAGATACAACCCATTTACTTATATCACCATTAAAGACAGAATCACTGAACATAAACCACATATTATCAACACTAGATACATCCCACTTACTTATATCACCATTAAATTGTGAATTATTATATAACATATAACTCATGTCAGTAACATTAGATACATCCCATTTACTTATATCTCCATTGAACTTAGAACTACTGAACATAAAACTCATATCACGAACATTTGAGACATCTAAGTCATTAAGATCAGCATCATCAGCTCTCTCTTTAATTATACTTTTTAAATGTTTATTATCTTTAACTTTAATCATAACTCTAATACATCCATGAAAATACCCATATTATTTACAGGTTCCTGTTTTTTATTGTAATCTTTAAAATCTTTAGCGTCTATCTTATTACCATAGAACATATAATTCATACCAACGACATTAGATACATCCCAATTGCTCACATCTTCAAATAACCGACTCATATCAGTTACTTTAGAGATATCTAAATCATTGAGATCAGCGTTATCAGCTCTCTTTGATTATATTTCTTAACTCTTCATTAATTTCGACTTTTATCATATACCTATTATACCACATTTTGCACAAAAATACAACATATTTCTCTTTTATAAGTTATTGATAATCACTTTACTATTTATGGAGTATTTAAACTACTGATATATTAAAGTTTATCTATTCAGAGATAAATAAACCAATATAACATGGAAACTTTTATGACCCAGCAACTTAATACATCAGAGCTAGACTTCAATAAAATCAAGGATAACCTTAAAGATTTCATGAGATCTCAATCAGATCTCAATGATTATGATTTCGAAGGTTCAAATTTATCAATTCTTTTAGATGCTATGGCATACATCACACATTATCAAGGTGTTTACGTTAACGCAGCTGTGAATGAATCATTTCTCGATACTGCTATCAGACGAAATAGTATAATATCTCACGCTAAATCAATTGGTTACACTCCTAACAGCACAAAGGCTGCTCAAGCAACAATTAACTTAAAATTCAATGAAGCTGAGAATGATGCAAACAATATAATTGGTGTTACTATAGCTAAAGGGGCTAAATTTATTGGTTCATATCAAGGCTCAATATACAACTTTGTTACATTTGATACATATTCAACTTCATATCCTTATTCTATCGATATACCTATTAAACAAGGTTCATATCACACAAAGACATTTACTTGGCTGGATGGGACTGTTCAAAATTTCATTCTAAATGAAAGTGACATTGATAGAGATTCAATTTCCCTTAAAGTGAATGGAGTTTTTTGGACTTACTCTAATGGAGACCTTACCAATGTAGATGCATCGAGTCAAGTATTTTACATACAAGAAAATTATGATAATAAAACTGAATTATATTTTGGACCAGACTCAGGTTTGTTTGGATTAAGACCGAATAATGGAGATACTTTAGAAGTTGAATACATTAGATCTGATGGAGCAGCAGCTAATGGAGTAGATGTATTCAGTATCCCAGGATTGGTTGGAGGTTATGATGCTCAAGGTATCAGTATAAGTTTAGTTGATGTCGCAAGTCTTGGTATGGATCCTGAAGACATCGAGGATGTAAGATTCCGAGCTCCAAAAAACTATGAACGACAAGATCGTGCAGTATCAGCAGATGATTTCAAAGCTATACTATTAGATGAATTTGGAGATATCGATGCTATTAATGTTTGGGGAGGAGAAACTAATGATCCCCCTCAATACGGTAAAGTTATGATTAGCATTAAACCTAATACAGGGGAACGATTATCTCCTATGACGAAAACTGATATAATCAATCGAATTCTTAAACCGTATAATATAGTTGCGATTACTCCAGTTATAGTTGATCCAGAATACGTATACATAACAATCAACTCAAAAGTTACTTATTACAGAAATAAAACTCAGAAGAGTCAAGGAGAGATGATTGAGTTAATATCTGATATTATCAAAACTAAATATGAGGATTCTTTGAGGGATTTCGGATCAACTTTAAGATACTCAAGTGTTGTAACTGCAATTGATAATGCTGATGTAGCAATCAACAGTAACATCACAGATATTCAGATGGCAAGAAGATTTAACCCAGATTCAAATAACGTATCAGGTTTATATGACTTATATTACCACAATCCAATCAAACCCGGCACAATTATATCAAGTAGTATAATCAAGACTGGAGGAGATACTTACGCGTTGATGGATGATGGACTTGGAGTGATGACTTTATATAACATCACTCAAGAAGCATTTACAAGCATTAATATAGGAACAATCGATTATACTAAAGGTATCATATACCTGAGGAACTTCAACATTGATATAGATACAACACAGATGATTTCAATATACGCTGTTCCAAGTAATACAGATGTAAAATCATCTCAGAATGTATTGATATTATTTGATGTTGCTAATATTACAACGGATACTATATAATGCTATCAAGTATAATCAACAGGGTTCTACCTGCTTTTATACGAGATGATCATCCAACTTTTGAAACTTTTCTGAAGACGTGGTTAGAATTTCTAGATGATGATGGCCCCCATCAACATATAACCGAGTTAAAAAATCAAGTTGATGTAAATTCATCAGACGTTATAGATGTATTGAAAAACGCTTATATGCCATCATATCCAGCAACGCCACTTGGATATGTACAAGAAACTGACTCAGCATTTCTTATTAAACATCTTAGAGATGTATACAGAAAGAAAGGATCTGAAGCGGCTTATAGATTCTTCTTCCAAGCTCAATTTGGCGAAGATATAACAATACACTATCCTAAAGAGAATGTACTAAGATTATCTGACGGAAAATGGCAAGTATACCAATACATCCTCTTTGATTGGAATATCGATACTGTCGAGCATGTTATAGTGAAAGGATTCTTCAATAAACAAATAAGAGGACGCACTAGCAATGCTACAGCATTTGTTAATATACCTGAAGGAGCAGATCCACAATTTTATATAGACGCTAAAGAGCTTCCACTGAAAGATGTATTAGGAGACTTCTTACCTAATGAAATCATTGAGGTGATTATATGATATTTTATGCGGAAGCTAGTATAGTCGCATTAGGACGAGATGATTTATACTTATGTGAAGATGGGGATATTATACTTCTTGAGAATGATGATGAAGCACAAAGAGAAGACTTTAATATTACAGTAGCAGCAGTTACTTCACATAACACGTCAAGTGAAATAACATCAAGCGTTACATTATCATCATCACCACAAATCAATCTCCTTGCTGCATCTGTTGTAGTAGCTGGTGCAGAGTTGATTGGACAAGGAGGAATAACACGCTCAGGTGAAGCTAATATAGTAGCTGGTGCAGAGATGAACGATCAAGGAGGAATAACACACTCAGGTGAAGCTAATATAGTCGCATTAGGACAAGAAGATTTTAATATTACAGTAGCAGCAGTTACTTCACATAATACGTCAGGTGAAATAACATCAAGCGTTACATTATCATCATCACCACAAATCAATCTCCTTGCTGCATCTGTTGTAGTAGCTGGTGCAGAGTTGATTGGACAAGGAGGAGTAACACACTCAGGTGAAGCTAGTATAGTCGCATTAGGACAAGAAGACTTTAATATTACAGTAGCAGCAGTTACTTCACATAATACGTCAAGTGAAATAACATCAAGCGTTACATTATCATCATCACCACAAATCAATCTCCTTGCTGCATCTGTTGTAGTAGCTGGTGCAGAGTTGATTGGACAAGGAGGAATAATACGCTCAGGTGAAGCTAATATAGTAGCTGGTGAATCAGTTCTCTATAATGTATTATTAGAGAATAATAACGAATTCATAACTGAATATGGTGATGAAGTTGTTCTTGAGAGGTTAAATTTATTTGATCGTGGTTTGAATTCAATGACTTTGGGTTACATGACACTTAACTCTAGTAACTATATTGATATGACAATACAGCATCAATTACAAGTTATATCAACTGTGATTCATAATGATGATCCGTTAGATATAAACCAAACAGTACACGTTCAAGCAGATAGTCACCATGATGCGTTTGGATTGGGAGTTATCAATACTAACATATATATAATCAATGAATTATATATGAGCGCTGATGCATTAGCGACATTTGAATGTGCTGGCGCTTCAATTATTGCAGGAGAAGTTGAACATTTTAGCGCATCAATTATATTATCTGGTGCTACTATGCAAGCGGGGATTCTTGCACTTCAATGCACTACGAATGTTCTAACAAGAGAAGAGAGAGGGTATTGGGAAGGGACAGACGGATTCTTATCAAGTAATATGTACTTACAGGATAATCATTATTATCAAGATTATTCCTATGAGATAGAATGTAATACATCAATACATCATTATAGAGATACTGTAACTGATCTCATTCATCCTAGTGGTACTAAGATGTTTGGTAAATATGTATGGACTTCAGAGATCACCAATAACTTTGAATTAACGGTTGATTCTTATGTAGAGTATGAAATACTTGATGTTGATGTGATGACTGGAATGAGTGATGTTGATACCATACCACTAAACATAGTTAGAATTGTGTTTGGTGATGCACACATTAATCCATCTTGTGCATTGGATGCATTAAGTTATCGTAATATATATTTAGATGGTAGCGTTAACGGAGAAGCTGTACTAGGAGAATTTAGTTCAATTAATCTTGAGAATAATGATACCATTCAATTAGAAGGTAATGATGATACCATTGAATCTGAAAAAGAATCTATTGATGTATATGTTAAACGATTTGGATACGGTAATATAACATCAACTTTGAATGATGTAGATGCATCACTATCATCTATCTTATACGCAAGCGCTGATATAGAGAATACCATTGGACCTAGTATGAGCGTATTAGCTGATGATACAGTGATACAATATAGTGTATCAATAATACTAGCAGGAGCATCTGTAACAGCATCATCTGAAGTGAGTGCTGGATTTGGACAAGGTATGTTAAATCAAGCTCCATTAGATACATGGACACTTAACGGTCACTTTGGAACAAGAGATGCTATATTAACTGAAGATGGTAAAACTGTAATAACAGAGATGGCTGATATATTAATAAATGAAGAGGTAAACTAACATGACTGCAATTGTAACAACATCAATAAGAACTACTCAATTAACTAACTTTATTAATGCGTTTAATGAAGAGACAACAAGTGATGATTTCAAAAGTCTGTATTTGGCATTATGTAAAGATACTCCTTGGGATGATGATGCTTCTGGGCGTAATGAAGATGACCCTGGTTTCGCAGTACCATTAGTCAATGAAGATGATATTGATTTGATGTGGGATGATGTGTTAACATTCAAACGCATATTCATTGAGAATATTAATCCTGTTGTACCTGAGTGTACTTACATCAGCGGAGATAAATGGGCATGGGATGGCCTCAATCTATCATCTGGTGTCTGGGAACAATCATTTAATGGATTTAGTATTAAAAAGAGTGTTATGCGTAACTCTGAAGGACGAGTGTATCAATGTATACAAGAACCATTAAATGGCACTTGTTATATTGGAGGAACAGAAACATCTCATTTGGATAGAGATGTATGTGAATCCAATCCAGGAGCTACATGGATACCAGAAAAAGCTACAATGGAACCTATCGGACTTCCAACTCAAAAGGGAGAAGTCTTAACATTCGGTAACTATCAATGGGAGTATCTATGGACTCTTGATAGTAACACTATAATTGATAAAGTTAATTATTGGTGGCAGCCTATATCTTATAATTTATACTCAGAAGGCGGAGTTTGTTACATAGATGGTGTTCTAGACACATCACACCAAACTCAAGAATCTTGTGAAGCCGAACCATTAAGTAACTGGACATATACATCAATACCATTCTTTGAGCAAGATGTATATGGGATTGATCCTGATTTAGCAGTTATCAAGACAAAGGCTATTAATATGATGATTGAGACTACTTTAACATCAGATAACATCGGAATCGATATTGATACATTCAGACAAATATTCTTAGTGGATACACCCTATACACTTGATAATGAAAAGGCTTTTGAAAGTGTAATTCAACCATCTGATATGAGTTCTGATGTATCAGGGAATGTCTTTGTGATGGAGAATAAATTACCAGTTATACGCTCAGAAGATTCGAGAGAGTCTATAAAATTGATATTACGATTCTGAGTAGTTGAGATAAATAATGTATACAACTAAACTATTGAGATAATATATGACAACACCTACTAATGGCGATTTTAACACTAATCCCTATTTCGATGACTTTGAAGCTAATAAAAACTTTATGCAAGTTCTCTTCAAACCAGGTCAAGCAGTACAAGCTAGAGAGTTAACACAATCCCAAACAGTGATACTTGAACAATTGAAGTCTATGAGCTCTCATCTGTTCACTGACGGAACACCAGTCATTAATGGTAAATTAACAATCAATAAGAATCAACGTTGGTTGCTTGTTAATCAAATTGATATGAATGTTGGATTGAAAAATCAAATTATTATAGGTTTATCATCAGGTGCTAAAGCCATTGTAGAGCATCTACACGCTGATTATAATAATGAACCATATCTATACATCAAAGAGATTGGAGGCACTTTCTTCGAAGGCGAAACAATCGAAACTGTTGGATTCTCAAGTCCTGAACTGTCTATAACATTACAAGGATCACAAACACTTACTAGTATATATGAATCTGAGTTTGGAGGCACTTCTACATTTGCATCTAATGATGATGGTATATACGCTATTAGTGGTAAATTTGTTCCTACATACGCTCAAACTATCATGGTTGATAAAAACAGTGGTAAAGCCTCCTCTAAGGTTGGATTTACTATTGTTAAAGAAATCATAACTGCAGTTGTTGATAACACTTTACTAGATCCAGCACATGGCTTCTACAATTATAATGCCCCTGGTTCTGATCGTTACAAAATCACTTTAACATTATCAACTAGAGTTGATCATGATATCAATACACCAACTTTAGACTTCATTGATTTAATGACTCTATTTGAGGGTGATATTAGTGCTAACATTGATCGTACTTATAATGCTGTTCTTGAGGAAACTATAGCTAGAAGGACTTATGATGAATCCGGAAACTATACAACCAAGATATTTCCTATATCATTAATCAACAACATACCTAATGAAGCAATCGATCCTGACAAATTTGTAGTTAAATTAGATCCAGGAAAGGCTTATGTACATGGATATGAAATTGAAAGTAAAGGTCCACTGTACCTTGAAGACACTAAAGCACGAACTTTTGAACGGAAGAATAATGGTGCTCATTTACATAGTATAGGTCCTTACGTTGAATTAGCTTATGATCTAGACCCAGAGAATTCCTCTAAAACTTATAACGATAAGTGGGCTTTTGATGTAAGTAAACAAGAATTAGTTGAGTTTTTGGATAGTTCTGGTACTGTTTTATTTGATACTAGAATGAAACATATTATAGACGGGAGAATGTATCTATGTTCAAGTTGTGATGATTTCGCGCTTATGAGATCAGCTAAAACAGTTAGAAGCGTCGCTTATCCAGTTGATAGAGTAGCAACACTATCATTAACAGATGATATTGTTATATTACAAGGGCTTGATAGGATATCTAATCCATCAATATTAAAATTGCCTGAAAGTAATATTAAAACTGTGATGAATAATGAAACACATTTCTCAGCCCATAAAACGTATCACACTGTTAATGTAAGTAGTAACACAGCATCTTTCACAACAGGTTCAAGTCAGATTACAATAAGTAAAATAATTCAAGTAGTAAACGATCTTACTCATTATGTGATTGATCCAGGAACATACAATGCAGGTATAACAGGTATAGGAACGAATTCAGTTTCTATTGATTTCGGTTCATTAAGCGGATCAGTTAATATTATAACTGAACTTAGTATAGGCCAAAGTAACCATATCACCAAAACATTAACTATTAATACAGAATCATTGAGTGCAGTAGATGGTATCATAACATTAAGTAATTTCGATGTATATGATATAATATCTATTGAAGGTTCAACATCAGGAGATGTGAAGAGTAAATTTAGAGTTAATAATGGTCAACTTGATCATCTATACAATTATGGCTCTTTGACTTGGAATGATGCTAATCCGATTCAATCTGAAACATTTAGTATAGAGTATAGATACTTCGCTCATGGTAATAGTGGAGAGTATTTTAGCGTTGATTCATACACAAATTCATATGATAATACTGTTACTGGGTTTACTGATCTTCCTATACCATACGAGAATGATGAACTTCGTTATGTGAATGAAGCAGCATCTAGTACATATTATCTAAGAGATACTTTAGACTTTAGAGCTAATATCAATAGCATCGAAAACGGCAAATATATGCCGATTGTTGATACTTTAGTATACGCTGATTATGATTACTATATACCCAGAATTGATTTAGTTACCATTTCAGCAGATGGTAGTTTCTCAGTTGTTAATGGTGTTCCTGATATGAACGCAGTTGAACCTAATCTACAAGGCGATACACTCCTTCTCTATAAACTATTCATACCAGCATATACATTCACCACTAGTCATATTGGTATAGAGTCTATGGACACTAAACGATATACAATGAGAGATATTGGTAAACTCGAGAAACGTATTGACATAGAAGAGTATTATACTAGTTTGAGTCTGTTAGAGCAACAAGCTATTGATATGAGTATCTTAGATGCTAATGGATTAGATCGGTACAAGAATGGTGTATTGGTAGATAATTTTACAGGTCATGGAGTTGGTGACGTAGAGCATGAAGAGTATAATGTATCTGTAGATAGTACAACTGGTACACTTAGAATGCCGTTCAAGCAGCATATGATTGATATGGAACAAGCGGGAGAGAACGATTCAGATGTAGCATGGAATGGTAACACTGCTTCATTGAGCTTCAGTTCAGTGTCTTACATTGAGCAATTGCAAGCTAGTCAAGTGATGAACGTGAATCCATATAATGTATTTGCTTGGCAAGGTTCAATGACACTACAGCCAGATACTGATAATTGGGTTGATACTGAAACTAATCCTGATGTATTAGTGAACTTTGATGGTAATATGGATAACTGGTTCACTGATGATGGCTGGAATTCTAGTTGGAATAGTTGGCAGGATAACGTAACTGGTGTAAATCTGAATACAGTTAGTAACTCCACTTCACGAAATGAATTGGTTGATGTTACTTGGCGAGATAGACGGAATGATACGATAACAACAACAACAGACACCACATCATTAAACGTCACAACATCTTCATCAAGAAGTGGTCTGAGATCAAGAACAATTCCAGAGACAGTTACAGAGTCTTTAGGTAATCGTGTGGTTGATATATCAATCGTGCCTATGATGCGTGGAAATGTATTACATTATAAAGCAACTGGATTGAAACCTAATGTATCACTTCACGCTACATTTGATGGAGAACAATCTGATTTACATTGCACTAACCTTCTATCTGATGTGAATGGTACATGTGAAGGCGATTTTGAATTCCCATCAGGTGTTTTTAGAACAGGAGAACGCTTATTCCGTTTAACTGATAGTTTATCTGATCCAACGACTAGTGCCGAATCAGCGTATGTAGCATCAGGATTACTCCAAACTCAAGAAAGGACAGTTGCTAGTGTAACATCATTTAGAACTGAAGTAGAATCGTTGTTTGAGAGTGGAGCTAGCTCAACTACAGATGCAGACGTAGTTAATACATCATCATCAGTATCTAGACAAACAGGAAGAGCATTCAGATGGAGAGATCCTCTAGCACAAAGCTTCTTAGTATCCAATAAAGATGGTGGTATATTCTTAACTAGCTTAGAGATATACTTCAGAAGTAAAGATGATGCAATCCCATGTTTAATCGAAATCCGTGAAATGGTTAATGGTTATCCTGGTCAAATTATCCTACCATACTCTACAGTGTCTCTGAATCCAGACGACATTACGGTTACAGGTAATGAGTATGCGCCTGTTAATAGCACTACATTCTCATTCACTGATCCCGTGTTCCTAAGCAATAACACTGAGTATTGTTTTGCTATAATAAGTGACTCAGATGGATATGAAGTTTATACTGCTAAGATTGGAGATGGAGAAGTTCAAGCTGATGGTATTCAAGGACCTAGGATTAATAAACAACCTTATATGGGTGTTATGTTTAAATCTCAAAATGGTTCAACTTGGACTGCTGACCAGAATATGGACATCACATTCAAAATGAATCGAGCTGCGTTCCTTAATGATGGAGTGATAAACTTCTATAATACTGGATGGGATGATCAAGCTGCTGATGGATCTGAACACATCAATATTACCACTATGATGCCTACGATTGAGGAGATGAGTCTTGGAAACTCAGCTATTACATGGGAGCTCAGATTCAAAGAAGGCTCAAATGAACTTAATCTTGGATGGACTCCATTCACTCCATTCACCAATGATGATCTCCAAGACCTTATCGAGTTGATGGGTGAACCTGGTGCATCTGATCCCACACAGGTACATATCAGAGGTACAATTGAAACATTGAATGATAATGTAAGTCCTATCATTAATACAAGCAGAGTTGGTTTGATAGCAGTGGCTAATACAGGTACTGTTGCTGGTAAATGTACTATTGCGGGTCAGAAAGCGTTTGATATAGGAACCGATGCAGAATGTGATAGTGCAGGAGGATTGTGGGAAACAGATGAAACTAATTTCACAATTGAAGGTAATTATGTAACTAGATCAGTTGAATTAGAGGACCCTGCCGAAAATATTAATGTATGGTTAACTGCTGATAAACCTCAAGGTACTGCAGTTGATTTATATTATAGTACAGGAGGAACGATTAAACGATACATCGAACTTCAAGACGGTATCAACACTTATACAGATGGATATAGCTTAGTATACGTGAATGATTTTGAGAAACAGTATGTACACTTCTACACATCAGATAATATAGCATTCACAGTGCCTGATGCTGGAGCGTTATATGGCAGCCTTTCTGCTTACGGTACAAGAGCATATGCTAATAGAGATCGTGATCATGGTGTAGCTAACGAGAAACGCTTATATCTAGTCAATATAGATGACGTAGCTCAAGTACAATATGGCGGCTGGATGTCCAATGAAGATTTAAGAGATTCGGTTGATTGGGACACTTCTGATACATATATAGAAGGTGATGTTATCAGACACTCATCAGGCAATTTTTATAAGTGTTTAATCAGTAATACTGCTATTGAACCAACTGTCACTAGCTATTGGCGTGATTCTTGGGATAAAGTTATTCTAATTCGAGTACAGAGTGGTCCTGCTTCTCCTGTTGCAAAGGATAGAGCATTAATTAGTGAAGATAAAGTAACTTGGATGCCTATGGAAGCAGTAGAGACAAGTAGCTTTAAACAAGCTCAACAAGCTGCAAGCACAACTGGCGGAGAAGAAGTGAGTTCAGGTTTTGTTGAATATGAGTACTCAACAGCTGATAAAATTGAAGACCCATTTAGCGTATTTAGAATCAAAGTGGTGTTGAAAGCTTTAAATGCTGCAAGAGTTCCAGGCGTGAGAAGTTTTAGAGCAGTTGCCAGTTTATGAGATTAGTGAAAGGCACTACATATTCTAGAGATGATCATAGTAAAGCATTCGTTAATAAAGGCTTGGAGGCGCATCTAAGTATGAAAGCTAGGAAAGAAGCTGAATTAAATGACAAACGACGCTTGGATAAAGTTGAGCGAGATGTGTCTGATATTAAACGGATGCTGGAGATGTTAATAAGTAATTCTTAGTGCGTTATAAACAAAACGCCTGATATTATTAATGAGATAAATAAACGTATATAATTTAATAGATAGGAGAATGTATACATGGCACAAAGAAAGATTTCCGAACTTCCTGTAGATAGTAATGTTACTGGGTCTGAAGAACTTATAACAAATGACTCTGGAGTCTCGAGAAAAGTTACTATTGCTAATGCAGTAGCTGCTGTAGAACCGAAAAGTCATACACATAACTATGAACCAGCAGATGTAGATATTCAAACTCACATCAATGCTGCTCATGCACCATCTAACGCTAACAACTATAGTTTACCAAGTTCAGTTGTACATGATAATGAGTTGAGTAGCTCAACATCAAGCACTTCTACTTCAACAGGTGCCAATAGTGCCGCTGTTAAAGCTGCTTATGATAAAGGTAATCATAGTCACTCTTATTTAGGTGACTCAGACTCTAGAATTTCTGGTTGGGATGCTGCTACAGCTAATGGAACAGTAACAGGTTCTGGTACTACTTCAGGTACAAACACAGGTGACAATACAGTTTGTACTTCAGGTACAGCTACTACTGCTGCTACTCTAGCAACAGCTAGAACTATCGCAGGTGTATCGTTTGATGGTTCAGCTAATATATCTCTAAATAACAATGCTATTACTAATGGCGCTGGCTATATTACTTCTTACACTAACACTACTTACTCTGCAGGTGCGGGTCTTGATTTATCAGGTACTACATTCTCAATCGAATCAGACCTAAGAGAAGGTGGTACGACTTCAGATAGATATTGGGGTAATACTCATGACTATGTGTTTGCTGATGCTTCACACGGTTTACGTTTCTACACATCTGGTGCTGAAGAGATGCGTCTTGAAGACGACGGTGACTTGCATGTAGATGGCGATGTTATTGCTTATTCTACTACTGTTTCGGATGAGCGTTTGAAGACAGATATAAAGAATATTGATAATGCTTTAGATAAGGTTAACAAGCTAAACGGTTGTACATTTACTTATACTTCAGACGGTAAAGAGTCAGCAGGTTTAATCGCTCAAGAGGTAGAAGAAGTTCTTCCTTCAGCAGTAACTACGAGTCAACTTGTGTTTCATGGTGAAGAAGGTAAGGAATATAAAGTTCTACAGTATGACCAGACAATCGGTTTGCTAGTAGAAGCTATTAAAGAGCTATCAGCTAAGGTCGAGGAACTGGAGAATAAATAATGGCTTTACAAAGTTCAGGAGCAATATCACTAGCTAACATTCAAACAGAGTTTGGAGGTTCTTATCCTATCAGCCTTAGTGAATATTATGGTGTAGATACTGTACCTTCTTCAGGTGCTATTAGTTTGAGTGACTTCTATGGTACGAGTAATGCTGTATTTATAGCTGCCACAGGCGGTTCAATAGTCACTTCAGGTGACTACAAAATTCATACCTTTACAGGCTCAAGTACATTCACAATTACAACTCTAGGTAATGCAGCTGGTTCAAATTCAGTTGAGTATCTAGTTGTTGCGGGCGGTGGTGGCGGTGGTTCATCTATCGGTGGTGGTGGTGGTGCTGGTGGTTACAGGACAGCTACAAGTTTATCAGTAGCACAACAAGGCTATAGTGTCACTGTAGGTGGTTCTGGAACTGGAAGGAGTCGTAGTCCTCTAGGTGGAACAAATGGCAGTAATTCAGTATTCAGTTCAATCACTTCTACTGGAGGTGGTGGAGGTGCTGGTGAAACAGATGGTGCTAACTCTGGTGGTTCTGGAGGCGGTGGCGAACGCGGAGGCGGTGGAGCATCTGGTACAGCTGGTCAAGGAAACTCTGGTGGGGGCTCTAGTGGTAACAACGGAGGCGGAGGCGGAGGTGCTTCAGCTTCAGGAACTAATCCTCATGGTGGTAGTGGTATTCAAAATAATATAGATGGAACTAATTATTACTATGCTGGTGGTGGTGGCGGCGGTCGTAATGGTGGTGGTGGTGGCGGTAATGGCGGTAATGGTGGTGGTGGTGGTGGCGCTAATACTGGTGGTACTCCACATGGAACAGGTGGTATAGGTAGAAATCAAGGACAACCTGGCGGACAATCCCCAGGATCTTATGGAGCAGGTGGTACTACTGGTTCTGGTGGTAATGGTGGTTCAAATACTGGTGGTGGTGGTGGTGGTGATGGTAATAATGGCCAAGGCGGTAATGGTGGCTCAGGTATTGTTATCATTAAATACAAATTCCAATAGGAAGAACTATGGCACATTTTGCACAAATAGAAAACAACCTAGTAATTCAAGTAATCGTTGTAGATAACAGCGATATTCTTGATGAACAAGGAAACGAATCAGAAGCTGTGGGTACTCAATTCTGTACTGACTTATTAGGCGGTACTTGGGTACAGACTTCATATAACGGTCATATTAGAGAGAATTACGCAGGTGTTGGTGATACTTACGATACTACTAGAGATGCTTTTATCTCACCACAACCCTACCCTTCTTGGGTATTAAATGAAGATACTTGTCTATGGGAGGCGCCTGTACCTTACCCTACAGATGACAAGATATATGTATGGGATGAAGACACTACCTCTTGGGTAGTAACAACAGGAGAATAATATGATTATTACAATCAATCAACTAGAAAGAAACACAGCAGACCCTGCTATTACTTCTATCCCTGCTGACAAAGAGGCAGTGGTACTAGCAGCAGATATTAAGTCAGTAGCAGTACGTCAAGCTGAAGCAGAAGCAGAAATGAATCCAGGAGAATAAAATGACAGAAGTAATATTAGAAGTACCATCAACAGAAGAAATTTCGCAACATTATTCAGCAATGGGTGACAGTGTAGACCTAATCAACGCAGGACAACCAGAAGATATGTCAGCAGAAGATTGGGCAGATATGAAGTCTCGTAACCAAGAACACTTAGTTTTAATGT
>Ga0209658_1000521_pt1 | contig 27656 bp, 30 predicted proteins | sample SaaInlV_150m_DNA_6_FD_184656 | JGI IMG/M metagenome (GOLD analysis project Ga0209658, IMG submission 184656) | Marine microbial communities from expanding oxygen minimum zones in the Saanich Inlet - SI037_S4LV_150m_DNA (SPAdes) (version 2) | ecosystem: Environmental > Aquatic > Marine >...
CTGTCACATCTTTGTGCGAGATGGTTCCGGGGAAATCACCACATTCCCGTTCCTTGGGAAAGTTCAAACGTCCGGCTCAATTGCCTGGTCGCAAGACGGGCAGCTGCTCGCCTTTGCTCAAACATCGGACTCCGACATTTACACGATCAACGTGATCACCGGAGTGAAGAGCAATGCCACCAACAACCCAGCGGCTGACTCCTCTCCTTCGTTCTCCCCTGATGGAGCGAATATCGTATTCACTTCACTAAGGGAAGATGATGGTTACTTCGACCTCTTCACCACAAACCTTCTTACTGGTGATACGAGGAACATCACGAACCATCCATCCGCGGACGTTCTCCCTAGATGGTCACCGACTGACAACAGCATCCTCTTCACATCACTGAGAGATGGAGACAACGAAGGGGTAGTTCGATCAAGCATCTACTCGGTGTCACCAGAAGGAGAACACCTCACGCTCCTCTCCGAACCCGGAGAAGACGCTGGGCAGGCGACATGGTCGCCAGATGGAAAGCGGATCGCCTTCTACTCCAGGAAAAACGGAAACCGGGACATAATCATCTCGGACTTGAACGGCGAAAACCGGGTACAAGTAACATCCCACGATGCCGATGATGACGCCCCTTCCTGGTCTCCAGACGGCACAACGATCGCCTTTGTCTCGAAACGAAACGGATCAGCCGGGAGCATCTACTTCGCTTCCCTCGAAGGGAATGAACCTCAGCGAATAACAAATCCCGCTGGAGGACTTCGACACCGCACGCCAGCGTTCCGGCCGGTGCTCGGGCCGCTCGCAGTCGACGCGGTCGGCAAGCTCGCAACCTCTTGGGCAACGCTGAAGATGCCGCAGTAAGAAGGCTCAACCGGCCTCCCCTGCCACGCCTAGCGTCCGCCCTCGCAACCCCATAGTTCCGTCTCACTTGGCCCCTTGGCAGGTGCGGCGGTTCTCTTTTTTTACTTCATCATCCCCCCTCTTCCGCCCCGCTGGCGGATAAATTGCATAAGCATGTCCTGCCGTGCCCCGTCCTTGTGACGGGGAGTGATTAGCGAAGGAAGGGTCCGCCAGCTGGCGGAAGGCCTGCCCGGCCCGGCTTGTCCCGACCTCTTTCTAATAGTGTCCGAGAAGTCGGACGCAGAGTGACTGGGAAGAGTTTTTCTCTTCATCCTTCCACTGTCCGTCATCCCCGACCCCGATCGGGGATCCATGTCTTACTTGTTTCTACAACGCCATGGATCCCCGCCTTCGCGGGAATGACAGCAAAAAAATAAACGGCTCACTACGTGAGCCGTTTATTTTATCTCTATTTAGCTAAAACTAACCACCAGCTACCCCTATAAGCTCTAGCGATACTGGCGTATATTCTGTCTTTCCGTAAACATCTTCATCTGCTATTGCATCTATAAAATCACCAACCTTTAATTCATCTAATCTTAGCGGTTCTAATTTTCCAATTGCAGAGCCGTCTTCTTTTACCTCTGTAATAACTTCTTTTACAATTCTTGTGTCAGCTCCTACTAACACAGTTATTAGCGTTCCTTCATCTAACCCAAAAGTATTTCCAACTTCAAATACTACTCTGTCAGAGCCAACACTCGTAACAACTCCGCCATACGAATAGACTTGAGGCTGAACCTCTAATGGTTCGTCGTCAAATATATCATCTGGAGGGAAATCGTCATTTGCCGGCAGGCCGCCAACAGTATCGTTGTTAGACTGGCCAGATGAACCAGATTGCTGATTATTCCCATCAGTAGATTGGTTATCTTGCTGAGGCATCAAAAACACAACCAATGCTATCGCAATAATAACTACCACAATAACTATGATAAATTTTTTCATACTATTTTTAAGTTAATATACTTATAAAATTATACCATACTTTAAAAAACAACATAAACGAGCACGAGTCTTTATACATCACATTCCTTTGTCCGTCATCCTCGACTTCAGTCTGAGATCTGTGCCTTTGTGAGTTCTCCGACTTACTGGAGCCCCTCTCTCGAGGGGATGACAGCAAGAGAAGCGCCATTTCTTTGCCCGTCATCATCGGTATGCGAGGACCCACGCCCTGAGGGGGGTTTTTAAACCCTCTGGATTCCCAGTCAAGCTGGGAATGACAGCTGAGGAGGACCTCCGCCTTATCCCAAAGATTCATACAAATCATTCCATTCTTTATTATTCTCTTCGATAAGTTTAATCTTCCACGCTCTATTCCATTTCTTTAATTGCTTTTCCCTTTCAATAGCTCTAGACGGATCCTCGAAAACTTCATAATGCACCAGTAAAGAAATTTCGTATTTCTTTGTAAATCCATGACTTATTTTATTTCTGTGCTCCCACATTCTTCTCACGAGATTATTTGTCACTCCAATATAAAGTGTTCCATTTCTTTTGCTTGCTAAGATGTATACACAATATGTTTTATTCATATTTTTGTCCGTCAGCCTCGCCCCGTATCAAAGTACGGGGCAGGCTCCTGAGGGGATCTCCTCCTTCGGGGGATCGCCCAGAGGGGGACATGCCCAGCTCCACTTTTTCTTTTGAAAAGCCGGGGCTGGGCATGTCCTGGTGTTTTCTTCGACCTACTGGATCCCCGACTAAATCGAGGATGACGAGCAAAAAACCCTTTCCTCTGTCTGTCATCTCCGACCCCGATCGGAGATCCATGCTCTGTTTTTTTCTTCAACGCCCTGGATTCCCAGTCAAGCTGAGAATGACAGGAAATAAATCAACGGCTCATCGAGTGAGCCGTTGATTTATTTGCGTATTGAATGCCAAAAAAGACGAGGGGTCTCTATTAAAACCTCTTTCACAAGACTTAATGGCCTGCGAGAAGATCGCCCCCACTCACGGGCCCGAAACTCCACATCTATCTCTTTGAATTTAACAGTATTCAAACAGGCATAAGCAGGAAAATAGAGATATCTCGAATCTTCTACGCGAACATCATTTAACAGAGATTTATGGAACCCTTTTAAACCAGAGCCAACATCTTTAATTCTCCTTGAAACAATACCAGACACCGTACTGTTTACTATTTTAGAAGGAATATTCCATTTCAAATGTACCGCCAGCGTTTTCCCCCATCTTTCAGATCTGTTTGTATTAACAAATATTTCTCCACTTTCTAATAAATCTATAACCCTCGTTATTTCTTGGGGAGGAATCTCTCTATCTGCCGAAAGGGTAATAATATAATCGCCTCGAGCATGCAAAAACCCACTTCGATAGGCGTTTCCTACGCCTCTGTTAATGTCATGCTTCACCACAAATATATTATTATGCTTTAATTGCAAGTACTTTAAATAATTCGCCGTTTGATCGGTGCTTCCGTCGTCCACAAAAACACTTTCCCAAGAATACCCTCGATCAGATATTTCTTTTAGTACTGGCAAAAGCTCGTCAAACAAAGGAAGGATATTTCCTTCCTCGTTATAACATGGAATTATGAGTGAAATTTTATTCATTTTTTTCCTCGGTTTCTTCTGTTTCAACATCTTCTTCAATATACCAGCATGCTGCATAATAAGGACCAACTCCTTCGAAATAATAAGGCTCCGTATCCTGAGGAAGCTTTTCTAAAGAATCACTCGCTACATCAAAAAAACAAAAATCGTTCTTAAAACCACCTAATTCCTCAACAGCATCAACAAAAACAACAATCTCCTTAGGGAATTTATTTACATAATAATACAAACCATGTGATTGCTCGTACGCAGGTTTAGAAACCACAATGACCTTGGCATTATTTTTTATAGCATCAAAAAAAGGCGATGATGATTCATACGGATACATCACAGTTAATTGAAAGAGCCGAGAAACAAGCAACCCGCCTAAAAGCATAGTGAAAAATAATAACCACAATCGACCCTGATTTTTTTGCCTCTCGCTATCCGAGCTTTTATTTACAATTAAATATAAAACCAACGAAACAGCTCCCCAAATAAGAGTTCCTATGACAAATGGATGAAGCAATATTTCTAACAAACCAGTAGAATTAAGACTTCCTATCCAACCAGTTTTCCACCAAGGAGCGGCCCACATCATTATAAGCGCTGTAGCACTCAGCGCAAAAACCTCTCCCCTGTGCCAAGATTTTTGGCTCCACGTCTTAACGGCGGTAGCAACCAGAGCTAGTGCTAACAGTGGATAAACAGGTGCGATATACCAAAATAGTCGGGTCTGAGCGACAGAATAAATACCAACAAATCCTAACGCCCACAAAGCTATCAAAATCCACCGCCCTAGCTTGTCGTTAAATTTGAAATTTTTTACTACAAAATACACCACCACTGGCAAAGCCCATATCCATGGCCAAAAATATTGAGACATCTGGCTTAAATACCAAAAAGGACTCGAATTTTCACTAAATCCGATATTCTCCCCGACTCTCGCAACTACATGGTGACCAATATAAACATTCCAAAATTCTTGTCCGTACAAAGAAAACATCCACCAATGCCATGGGACCGTTATCCCTAAAAACAAAAGCACCGAAGAAAGAATATATTTTAAAGGAATAACCTTCCATCCCTTTAAAAAAATCCAATGTATTCCTAAAATCAATATCGCGGGGAAGGCTGCAGCTCCTTTTGTTAAAACAGCAAGTGCAAAAAAGACCCCCACCAACACAAAATACTTTGAGCTCTTCCAACTTTTAATATACATCCAAAGTGCTAATAAAAAAAACAAAAGCAACGGGCCATCAAAATCAGCTGAGCGGAATACATGAAAATACATGCTATCTGTTGCAAGTAAAGCTAGAACAGCAAAAAATGCTATTAATTTTCTTCCAAAAAACTCTTTCCCTAAGTAATAAAAAATGATCATCGCCAATACTCCTGTAAAGGCTACTCCAGCGCGGGCACCAAATGTATTCTCTCCAAAAATTTTATACCCTGATTGAATAATTAAATATCCAAGTGGTGGTTTATCAAAAAATGGATCTCCGTACCAGATAGGAATAAAAGGAGTCTTATTCTGAATCGACTCCAAGGCCGATTGAGCATAGATAGCTTCATCTACATCTGGGAAAAAAACAGGGACATGTATTTGCTCGAAAAAAACAACAAAAGAAACAACAAGAATGCCAACAACTAAAACCCACTCTTTATAATTGCTAAATATATCACGAAAAATCGTCATCGAACTCTTCATACAAAGTATTAAATATGTTCTTTCGTTGTTTGTGCCATCCTCCAAATTAAATGGTTCTTCTTGGCAATAGTATAATCCCACCACCCGAGTATTCTTCCTATTGCTTCAATTACTATAAATACTGGAACATGCGTAATCGCTTGCACATTCCACTCTGTCGTTTTAATAACCAACCCAACCATCTTAAAAAAAGAAGGACTCACAAAACTAAATTCTCCATTTGTTTCATGAACAAAATGAAAATACCCCCACCAAATTCTTCTTCTCTGACTAAGAAAATCTCCTACTGTTTCTGGTCCTTTATTCAAGACTATCGCATCTGGAATATATTTCACAGAGAAATTTTTCTGTTTTATTAAAAATTCAATACATGCTTCATCTACCGCATTTGCGGGCATACTATTAAAAACCTTTCGAAAAGCCACCATCTCTCCAGTTTTAGGTGTAATACGAGAGACAATATCAAACATCCTCCAGAAAAAATGAACTCCATACCCCATAAACGAATTCGGATTATTCTTAGGAATCACATGCGAGCCGGTCATTCCTACTAGAGGATTATAAAAAGGAGCAACAAGTTTTTGAACTGTAGTCTCGAGCGGCAACACATCTGCACTTATCATAACCAACACATTGGTCGATGCTTTTTGAATGAACAAATTTATCGCATTCCATTTCCCGGTTCTTTCTTTCTCCTTGATAACTATAACTCTTTCATCTACGAGAGAATGTTCACGAGCAATTTGGAGCGTTTTATCTGTACAGCCGGATGCAACAATAATAATTTCTTTGATTAAAACAGAATCCAGCTTTTGCTGAAAAATTCTATCTATTAATCCTGCAATATTTTGCTCTTCATTATAAGCAATTATTCCAACACTGCATGTAATCATATGATTTTTTTAAATCTATCTACAGAATATCTGAATATTAAAAAAAACACGAGCCTTGTACGTGTTTTGTTCTCACTTCTCTATAAAGAAACCCAAGGATATTCCTTTTCTATATTTAAAAGAGATTGGTTTACTTTAGCAAGCAGCTCTTCGTCCTTACGTGGGATAGCATCTTGAGCATCGCTTAATGTTAATACCAACTTTACATGCAATTCTTTAAAATTCGCTGGCACCTTTAGATTCATAATCGAATCTATAATCGAATCAAGCTCTTGAGCGTTTTGTGTCGAGAGTGCTATTGAAATATTGTCCCAAGAATTTTGGACAGACGACTTATATGAAGGAGTAAGGTCTTGTGGTGGAATTGCAAGTGAAATCGTTTGTTTTTGTTCTGCCCCATCACCAGGATTAGCCTTTTGTTTTTGCATAAGCAAAATACCATATAAAACCAAAGCTGTAACAATTACAAGAAACAGAACAATAAGGACCATTTGTTTTTTATGATTCATAGCTATTCAAGTATATCACACTCCACCTAACAATGTTGATGGCTGTGTGGAAAATTACAAAAGATTATCGGCTTGGATATCTTCCCAAATTTCAGATGTGTCATTCCATTTATACGCTTTTAAATCCGACACCTTTTCGGTTTCGGAATATACTTTTTGCACTACCTCCGACCCACCTCGATGTGAATGTAAAACTTTTTTATCTAAAACTCTAGGGGTAACAGAATATTCAAGTCGAATTCGTCCCATATCTCCAGAAAACTCTATCCAATCAACACTCCCAAACGGCATGTTGTCGTCTTTTACATCTTCCACTCCAGAATCTATTACCTCAAAAGTTTCTTCTACTTTATCTAACAATCCTTGCCATTGTTCATCTGTCATATAGCTTAAGCCCTAATATCTAAATCCTAAACTTGGCGAAAAAGATCCCTTACTCCCCCTCTTTGCAGAAGAGGGGGCTGGGGGGAGTTAGTTATTGCTTTAAACAAAACCCTCCCTATCCCTCCCTTATGCAAAGAGAGGGGATCTGCATTCCGAGCATTTAGTTATCTTCAATTGTAATTTCTTTCGCATTTCCGTCTTTATCGTATTGGTAGAGTTTACCTTCTTTTTCATCTTTTATTTTGTGATGAGAACCATCACAAAACGGACGCTCTTTCGACAAACCACACATACACAAAGAATCGCCCTCGTCTTCTGGTTTTGGTTTGTATGGTTTTGTATCCTTTTCTATTACAATTCGAGACATACAATGTTATTACTGAGTTGGTTGAGTAGGCTGTGCTGGTGCGGGCGCAGTTCCTGCTCTTTTTCCTGCAGTTAATAAATACACAATTTCTAAAATACCTGCGGTATTAAAAATAAACATAAAAATAAACCACGTTTTATGAACATTGTTGCCAGCTCGCCAAAGTGCCAAGCCTTTTAGCACCATTATAACGGCCATTACGATAATAAGAATAAGAACAACAATTGGGGAAGAATTTTGGAAAAATTCCATATGAATAACAATATCTAAACCCTAAATCCGAAATACTAAACAAATTCTAAATTCAAATATCAAATGTTTTAAACGTTTGTAATTTTAAATTTTGAACATTTTTACATTGTTTAGATTTTATAATTTAGTGCTTAGCATTTTACTGCCTTGAATAAAGTCCTATAATTTCACTTTGCTCGATAACATGTCCTTTCATTGCCTCCTCGAGACTCTCTTTGTCTATCTCTGGCCCTATGTTTAAGATAGTATCGAGAGCGTAGAGTTTAAAGAAATACCTGTGCTCACCCGAAGGCGGGCACGGTCCGCCATACCCAGTTGTACCAAAACTTGTAATTCCCTCAATCGCTCCTTTTGGTACATTATTTTCTAAAATACCTTTTGTTGATGAAGGAATATTCCATAATGTCCAATGCACCCAAGTTCCTGCAGGGGCATCTGGATCATCGGAGATAAGAACCAAACTCTGTGTCGCTAATGGCACATCTTCAAATACAAATGGAGGATTAATATTCTCTCCATCGCAGGTATATAAAGATGGAATAACTGAATTGTGATTAAATACTGGCGATAAAATCTTCATAGTATTGAGAAGATTAATATCTTCCTTTACTAAATTTAAATAGTAAAAAGCTCACTCAAAAAGTAAGAGCTTAAAGATAATTAAATATCCGGTATTTCATAATCTTAAAATAAGTATATCAAACTATCTAAAACTCAGCCATCTCTTTTTTTAGGAGCTCTTTTTTCTTTCGAAGTCCCCTATTATATCCACCAAGCGAGCCATCTGTACGAACAACCCTATGACATGGAATTTGCGAGTTATAATTAGTTTTAAGAACAGCCCCGACAGCCCTGCTTGCTTTTGGATTACCAGCTAAAACAGCCACTTCTTTATAAGTAAGCGTTTTTCCTTTGGGAATGCTTTTTACTACATTAAATACTTTTTGTTTAAATTCCGACATATACAATTCGTCATTCTGAATGAACTCTGTGAAATGAAGAATCTCTGATATCTCTTTTAAATGCAGAGATCCTTCGCTAATCACTCAGGATAACGATATTTTCATATTCTGCAAATTTATTCATCTAAATAATTTCGACCTTTCAGTTTATCTGGTAAATAATCTTGATGAGCGGCCTCTTCATCTTCGTAATTTGGCGTGTATTTGTAGTCTTTTCCATATCCAAGATTTTTCATGAGCTTTGTAGGCGCATTCCTAATGTGTAAAGGAACCGGAAGCGTTGGTAATTCATAAATATCTTGCTGAACTTTTTTGTATGCCGAATATAACTTATTACTCTTTTTGGACTTTGCCATGTACACCACAGCCTGAGCAAGAATAACGTTACATTCAGGCATTCCAATAAAATGACATGCTTGATACGCAGCAACAGCCTGTGGCAAGGCGAGTGAATTTGCTATTCCAATATCTTCACTTGCAAACCGAACCAGTCGACGCGCTATATACAACGGGTCTTCTCCGCCTTCAAGCATTCTTCCCAACCAATACAAACTCGCATTCGCATCGTTGCCTCGCATGCTTTTGTGAAGCGCAGAAATAATATTATAATGCTCCTCTCCGCCTTTGTCGTACATTAAATGCGTTCTTTGCAATGCCTCTTTAATACTTTCGCTCGATATCACTATTTCTTCTTTTTTATTTTTGTGAGAGGCAGATACAGCAAGCTCCAATGCATTCAACGCTACCCGAGCATCGCCATTAGCCATATCTGCTAAAAATAAAATCGTCTCTTCTGAAATAGTTATCTTTTCATTTCCAAGCCCTCTTTCTGGATCTTCTAACGACGTTTTTAAAATAACAGCTATATCTTTTGCCTCGAGTGCATTTAAAACAAATACCCGACTTCTAGAAAGCAACGCCGAATTAACCTCGAAACTTGGGTTCTCTGTAGTGGCACCAACAAACACAACGGTCCCATTTTCTACATATGGCAACAGTGCATCTTGTTGACGTTTATTAAACCTATGAATCTCGTCGATAAATAAAATCGACTTTTTCTCGATATTTTTTTCGGCTCTTGTCATTACCTCTTTAATATCTTTTACACCAGCAGTAACAGCACTCATCGGATAAAAATAAGACTCGGTGTTTTGGGCTATAACATGAGCAATCGTGGTTTTACCCGACCCTGGCGGCCCCCAAAAGATCATAGAGGGGATTTGATCCTTTTCTATAGCATCTCTTAGCAGTGTTTTTTTGCCAACAACATGCTCTTGGCCAACAAAATCATCGAAAGATAATGGCCTCATTCGTTCTGCAAGAGGTGTGTGGTTTTTGTTCGCTTTCATACAGTTTTAGTATAACACATGCTTAAACAAGGAGAAAAGCTTGCTATTTATAACATAACATGCTATAGTGTTTTTGTTTGTTAGCACCCATTGCGTGTGCGGTCGAAACAAGCACTTGTTCAATTCACATAAAGTGTAGCTTGTATCTAGTATACGCACACTCAATATAAGGAATATGGCAAAAAAGTTATTTGTTGGAAGTCTTCCCTTCTCAGTAAGAGACGAAGACTTAAAACAGCTCTTTGAGCAAATTGGCGAAATTGAATCTGCAACAGTTGTTATGGATAAATTTCAGCCAGATAGAAGCCGAGGATTCGGATTTGTCGAAATGGCAAACGATGACGACGCTCAAAAAGCAGTCGATCAGCTTAATGGTTCTGATCTTGAAGGACGAGCAATCGTTGTAAACGAAGCTCGACCTAGAGAAGAAAGATAAGCTCTCGATACTACAGACTTCTAAAAGACCCGCCTTTATGGCGGGTCTTTATATTGCATAAAAAAATAGGAAAAGAAAAACCCCGCCGCGTATGTACTAGTTGTTGACAGCCAATACGAGGCTATCATAGTACTCCTTACGGAGGGGGTTAGAGGACGACTCTCATTTTCGAAACGCACTGCATCGCGAACGGTTAGCACATCGTAGTCCGCCTATCTCGAGGTCCAAGTCTCAGGGTCCACCATCCCGGCTCCTCAGCCGAAGACAATAGGTACCCCTGTTTTGGAAGGGTTCTCGCCCAACCACGACGACCAGCACACATGAGCACACCATGTTCTTCGAGGAACATTTCAAATGCGCCATGCATTGCGTGATGCGTTCCAGGGTGGTTCGGAATGAAAGAGGCATGCATCACCAGATGTTGTGGAAATTCATGCTCTCTGAGGAGGTAGACAGCTCCGACGATGGGGCTATCTTCCTGGTGTCTGAAAAGCCTCCAATCTACCCCTCGTTCGAGGGCATGATCAGAAAACTTTTCAGCAATGCTCGCACCCGGCACTTTTGGCATTGCGCCGGGCTTGTTGCCGACTTTGGCCGCAGTCTGGTCCAAAAGCGACTTCAGTTGTGTTAGACCCACTGGTGACAGAGGCAGGCCTGCACTCATCACTAAGGTCATTTCGAGATCAGGTGCACCAGCCATTGGTGGCACATGCCTCTCCATGATGTACTCCTATGTGATGGGAGCTGCTGACATGTTACACACATCAGCTTCTCAGGGCGAACCTTATTCGCCGTGAGAAGAAATATGTGAGAACACAACTCTAAAAAGAGCCCCTTCACCTTCCTTGCTTTCTACACTTACTATACCTTTATGTTTTTCTACTACCCACTTTACTATAGACAACCCAAGCCCAACACCGCCCTTACCTCTGTCTCGCGATTGGTCTACTTGATAAAATCTTTCAAAAATAAATAGTTTTTTTTCTTCTGGAATTCCTGCTCCAAAATCTTGAACTTCTAAAACAACTGCTTCGCCTACCTTAAACATCCTTACAATAATTTCCTTATTATTCTTACTGTATTTTATTGCATTCGTCAAGAGATTCGTTAAAAGCCTATCAAACAAATCTATATTTGTATACATTTCAATTTTTTCAAATTCTACTACAACTGTCAAGTTTTTTTTCTTAGTAAGAGAGGCGAGGCGACGAATAACATCAAGTGCTATTTCTGTAACGTTTATATTTTTTTCAAATGGAAAAAGAGTATCTTCCGACACAGGAAGAGCAACAAGAGAAAGATCTGAGATAAGCCGTTCAATTCGATCTACTTCCTGGGCTATGCTCCCAAGCTCACTTGGGATATACTCATTATTATCTTGAATGTTTTCCAGAACAAGATTAATAATAGTAAGAGGGGTTCTTAACTCATGAGAAACATCTGCAAGCAGCTGTTCCTTTAAAGAAAGTGTTTCTTGTAATTTTTCCGTCCTCTCCTTAACTTTATCTTCAAGTTCCTTATTTAAGGATAAAATTTTCCTCTCATATTTCCTAGCAGCTGTGATATCTCGAGCAACCCCTTGCATTCCAACGACTCTATTTTTATCTATAATAGGAACCGCACTTATATCCACAAAAAATATATCTCCACTTTTTGACACAACTTCAACTTGGTATCTTGTAGAGCTACTACTTTCTTGGTTAATACGTTTTTCAAACTCTTCTGTAGCGAGATTTCGATAGTCGCCTCGAATGAGCCCAAGTTCGCCAGCTGTCTTACCAACGAGTTCTTTTTCTGAATATCCAAGTGTACGAAGAAATTTTTGGTTCACTGATGTAAATTTTCCGTCTAAATCTACGGTATAAATCCAATCATCTGCGTTTTCAAATATATGTTGATACAAAGACCCTGCAAGTATTTCGCCTAGCATCTTTCTTACAAAAAAAATATAATACGATTTCCCGTCTTCCCATCTAAATTTCGTAGCCTCATACTTTACTGAAATAACTTCTCCATCGTTTCTCTTAAAATCTGACTCTGTTTTAAAATATGCACCTTCTTTTATTAGTCCTTTTAATTTCGCCCATTTCTCTAATCGATATTTTATAAAGTCTGTTAACGGTTTTCCAACTACCTCCAAATGCGAAAACCCTAAAACATCTTCCACCTTCTCGTTTGCAAATTTTACGGTATCGTCTTCGGCTCGAATAACAAAACACGCCACAGGAGCATGGCGTACTATTTCCTCAAACAAATTCACTTCTTTCTTTAGCTCGCGCTTGCGAATCATAGCTAACGAAATTCCTGGATAATAGTATCTAAATCACGTTCACCTTTTTTATACGCATGAGATTGTTCAACAAGTGTCTTTTCCTCGATCTGAGGGAATGAATATTCATACACCGGTCTTTCTTTTTCATAAAAAACACCAATCGGCAACTTCCCTTCATGCTCGAGAGCCTTGTTAAAAGCAGCTTGTTTATCCGAAGCATCATGCCCGGCCTCTTCTAAATTATACACTCGCTCGCGGAAGTATTGATACGTATTTACTTTATTAAAGGTCACGCATGGCTGGAAGACATCTATAAACGCCATCCCTCTAAACTGGATACCATTAATAATTTGCTGTGTCAACCCAGGAATGTCTCCAGAAAACCCTCGCGCAACATAACTCCCACCAGCTGCAATAGCAAGTGCGAGCGGATTTATTGGCTCATCTATTACGCCAGTTGGATTTGTTTTAGATTTTGCATGCAAATCCGAGGTTGGAGATGTCTGGCCAGTAGTTAAACCATACACTTGGTTGTTATGAACAATATACGTGATATTTGGGTTTGCTCGCAACGTGTGAATAAAATGATTCCCACCTTCGCCATAGCCGTCTCCATCGCCGCCTATTACAACAACCGGCATGTCATGATTCGCCATTCGCAAACCCATCGCAGTTGGTAAGGTTCTTCCGTGCAATGCATGTACACCATAGGCATTCACAAAATTACACATATTACCCGAACACCCAATTCCAAACACCATCATTACTTGATGGGGTTGATAGCCTAATTTCACCAACGCCTGGCGCAAAGCAAGCCAAATAGAAAAATCTCCACAGCCTGGACACCAGGTCGGTTTAAGATCTGTAGCAAAATCATTAATTGTAGTCTTTTGCTCCGACATACCTATCTATTTTAATACATTATTTACTTCTCTCATAATTTCCTCCGGCGTAAATGGCCTGCCATCCGACTTTCCTATAAGGTGATCTGCTTTTTCACCTGTCATCTCTCGAATTAATCCAGCACACTGTGCGGTAACGTTATTTTCCACCACAATAGTAGTTTTAGAAGTTTGCATTATTTTAGCAACATATTCGGATGGGAAAGGTGACACATAGACTAAATGAAGCACATTCGCCTTTATTCCCGTTTTCATAAGCAGCGCCAAGGAATCTAAAGCCGGGCCCTTCACACTTCCCCAACAAATAAGGGTAACCTCTGCACTTAATGGGCCATATACTCGAGGTACTGGAAGAGCCTGCTTTACATGCTCGAGTTTTCTTAAACGCTTATTATTTTGTTGATTCCTAGTGCTCGATTCTTCTCTGGAATATCCAAATTCATCGTGTTCGTCGCTATTAGCTAAAAACACCCCGCCTTCTTTTCCTGGAAGAGGGCGAGAAGATATTCCGTCTTCAGTATCTAAATAACGCTTAAATCTTTCTGGGCCATTAAGCTCGTGGTCGGTTGCCCATTTTCCTCTATCGATCGTTACTTTTTCGTTATCGAATTCCGGAGTCATTGCGATACTTTCAGACAAAAACTTATCAGATAATATAATAACAGGAAGTTGATACTGATCTGCCAAATTAAAAGCATTCGCTGTTTCGTAAAAACATTCTTCCGGATCGCCAGGTGCCAGCACAACCCGAGGAAATTCCCCTTGCGAGGCATGTAAAACAAATCTTAAATCATCTTGCCCGCCCCATGTTGGCAAACCAGTCGAAGGCCCAGGTCGCTGAGATTCTAGTACCACCAAGGGCGTTTCTACTATACCTGCCATACCAAGAGCTTCTACCATTAAACTAAACCCGCCGCCACTCGTGCCAGTCATTGCACGAACGCCACCCAAAGATGCTCCTATTGCTGTATTAATGGCAGCAATCTCGTCTTCTGTTTGTCGAACAACCACCCCATGTTGTGGTCCGTATGCTGCCATAAAATCAAGCACCGAAGATGCAGGTGTCATTGGATACGCGCCATAATAATCTATTCCCGCTGCGAGTGCGCCAAGCGATAATGCCTCGTTTCCAGTTAACAACAACGAAGGCTCAGATTCTCGGCCAACAAGAGAATATTCATATTCTTTGTCCCAATGGTTTCTTACATATTCAAATCCAGCCTTTGCTGCTTTTTGATTCAAAGCAACCACTTTTTCTCCTTTTCGAGAAAATATTTTCTCTATCACCGCATTCAAAACAGCTTCATCTACCTTCACCAATGCACAACTCGCTCCAAGTGCTACGGTATTTTTCATTAAATCCATCTCAGCTGCTTCTATTGCAAGTCTTTTTATTGGAACAGAAAAAAAAGAAACAAATGAAACATTATACTCTGCTTCATCTATTTCGAATTGTTCGCCATCGTATAAAATAATTCCACCTGGTGACATTTCAGAAATATGCAAATCGATGGTTTCTTTATTTAAAGCAACCAATAATTCAACCCGCTCGGTAGTAGATTTAATCGGCTGTTCGTCTGCAAACACATGATACGTGTTATGCCCCCCACGAATTAACGAAGGATATTCGGTATAACCATATACATTCAACCCTAAATGATGACACAATCGTGCCCACATTTCGCCAGTAACCTTTATTCCAGATCCGGCTTCGCCTCCTATTTTCCACGCAAGTGAGTTTGTGGCCATACATTCTAACGAATCAATTCTATTTTACTGGAAGTGCCTCAACTATTTTCTTCCACCAATCCTTCTTTCGAATAATAAGCACCAACACAATAATTACTACCAATCCTATCGCAAGAGCAAGTCCTTTCATTGAAAACTGATACTCTAATAATTTATCGCCAAAAAAATTCCATAAAAATGCTGCAGGAATCATCCCTATTAAACTTGCAAGAGCAAATTTGGAATATTTCATCCTCCCAAAGCCAGCAAAGTAGCTAAAAAAATCAAACGACGGATTTGGAAGAAGCCTTAAAGCTACTATCCCCCAAAATTCTATACTCTCTGGCACTCTTTTTTCGAGGTTTTCGAATTTATCAAGGGAATACACTTTTTTAAATAATGGCTTTCCAAAATACCTCCCAATCCAGAAGTTAATTGAATTCCCAAGTGTAAATCCAATCAACCCGTATAACATCCCTGCTTGCCAGCTAAATAAATTCGCGCCAATAAGCATAAACGGAGCAGCAGGAGTGGGCGCAAAAATAATTGGCAACAAGAGTATTCCTATATACACGATCGGCCCCCATACTCCCAACTCTTTCACAAACAATTCGATTCTATCAAACGGAATACCTATCTTGTTTCCCCATACCGATACCACAACGACGAATACAACAATTATGATGGTTGTAAGATTCTGTCTTAGCTTATGAGACATATCAGTATACTAGTATATCACACCATATTTAGCGAGCTAGTTTGATTGCACAGTCTGTTTTACTATCTCCCAATAACGAGGATCTTCATATTTTTCCTTTACCATCCACCACCACTCAACTCCCCAAAAATGGATCTCCGAAAAGCCCGTTCGTTGCGCAACTCCTATTGCCTCTCCAAAAACCGCTGGCGTTAAAATTCTTTCATCTCCATTTTCTTGATACACATCTGGACCCCATGGTTCCGCTTGTAATTCCGAGATTATAACATCGTCCACCAAATTTCTTATATACTGAGCCTTTCTGCGATAAAATTTCCCCGAAAGCGGATATTGAGTATAGCCAATAAATGGATTATATACTGTTCGGTACATGCTTACGCCTAAAATATCTGCTACTGCCGCACCATTCAACCACGCTGAAAGCTCTCCGCTTTCAGTTACTTGAATAGGCCTTGAGTCAAGAGATTTTACAAATTCTATTTCCTGGCGGTAAAAAATTTCATCCAATGGCGGGCATTCTCCAAAAACAGCGAGGAACGGTTCGTTTTCTACCTGCCAACGAATAATAGCGGGCGATGATTTAAAATGATCCACCGAAGACTTAAGGAGATTTAATATCGCCATTTGTTTTTCTTCCTCAGACAGCGTATCTACCCAATCTGGAGAATGGCATTCTGGCCACCGAGGGACTCTGTACCCTAAAGCAAAAACAAGTTCAATATTTTTTTGTTCTGATTGTTTAACAATCCAATCATATTCTGTCCAATCAAATTCACCTTGAGTTTTTTCTACACGATCCCAATACACAGGAACTCTATACAAACGAATACCTAAATCGTCTATCGATTCATTAAAAACCTGCTTCCAATCTACCCCAAGCTCTTCTGCATATTTCGAGCTGATAGTAGCCCCCCAGCGAGGACTAGTATCGACAGAGAAAGCCTCCCATGCGATAGAAACAAAAACAACAAAAACAGACAGCGCAGAAAAAATTAAAAATAACAAAAAAATCTTTCTTAAAAACAACCACATTGTTGGTGTGTATCTTTTCATATCAACATTTTACAGTGTTGCAACAAGCAATACTCCAGCGCTTATTATAATAACACCAAAAATCTTTAGCACAATTTCTTTTCGCGTAAACTGTTCTTTTAGTAAATTCGGTCGAATAACCCAAGCTAAAAGCGCTAGCACCAGCAAAATCCCATATTGAACTCCTTGCAGTGCATTAATAAGAGTAGGGCTCGCAAGCGTAATAGCATAACTTATAAGCACAAATGCAACTCCCCCAAACAACTGGCTTCCGCCAAACACTAAACCAGTCTTAGACCAAAGTAGTTTGAATGCCGATACAATTTCTTTTCGGAATTTTGGATTGAGCAAAAATAATAACGCCGCAATTCCAGAGCCCCATCGAGTCCAGGTAAATCCATTCACGAACGTTGTTTGTTCAAAAATATACTTTGTTCCAACAAATGAAGCAGCAAATAAAAATGCAGCAAAAAGGGCTATCATCATTTCTTTCTTCCGCTTTACCTTCTTTGCTTGTTGAGGAACCCAAAGCATGAATATTGTTCCTAAAACCAACAAAATAAATCCTTCTATTCCTCTTTGTGGCAATCGTTCTCCCAATAAAAACCAAGCCAGTACAAAGGTAATAATAGGAATTGCTCCACCGATAACAGGAACAATAGTAGAAACCTCATCGCTATCAAGCGCTCGGAAAAAATAAAGAAGCGCCCACGTAAAGGCAGCTCCAGTAACAAGTGCTATAACAGTATCACCCGCAGAAAGCGGAGCATATCCAAAAGGCACAAGCACGGTTACAAGCAAACTAGCAAACCCAACAATCGCAGCATAGCCGATTGGTTTTATACGAACATGCTCAAGCAAAAATTTACTCACTAAAAAAGAGAGTGCATTTAATGTATGAGCAATAATGACAATTCCTACCCACGACATAGTGTTCGTTATAATTAAACCACCAGTGGTAATTCTTCTATTGGAAGTTCTTCGTCGAATACAGCGCCTTCTATTCTATACGCCCCATGTGTTGGCGCCTCCCAGAACCCATGCCATGCAAGGCGAGCAAGCGCACCAGATTCTATCCAATCCACCAGCCACTCACCAGCATACAATGGATTCCTTTGTGGAATTCCGCCTCCAACCTGTTGCATCCATTCCAGGTTATAGTTCTCTTGCGAGCCAATCGGCGGAGCAGCAACAATCGGAATCCCTAAGCCTGCATAAAAGCTTAATTCCGAGGGTTTGGTCCATAATATATCGCTTTTAAAAAGCATGGTATTAAATTTCTCAAAATACACCTTTCTACTTTTCGGAGCAAAAAAGATGAGTGTATGCCCTATTGCTTCTTTTAAATGCCAATACTTTGCATATCTCTCAAACCAACTAATCATTTGTGGGCGTGCTCCAAGAGCTAGAATAAGTCGCAGCCTTCCTGTGGCAATCTCGTGCCGTAAACTATACATAATATCTAAAGCAAGTTTCCGCTGAGCACCAGCACCACCAATAGAAAACATAATAGTTGGCACCTCGTCTTTTGGCAGAGCTTTTGCTGGCCCTAAATAACGGTCTATAGCAGCCCCATATCTTCTTCTAAAAATTCCTTTAGGGTCTAAAACCTGCAATCGTCTTCGTAAAGCTTTCTTTACAGCAGTTGGATCTGTTCCACCAACCAACTCTGGCGGAAGCGGAAACCCTGTGTGGATAATATTTTTATCTTTTACGCCATACAGCTTTAAGCGTTCTACACATCTTCCGGTTGCTGCAACGTATTTAATTCTACTCTTTCGCGGATCAAACGGCGCCCATGCTCGAGATATATCGGTGTCAGTGGTGACACAATAAATATCGCCAGGATAATCGTATTCCTCTGCCATAAATGCAGTAAGAAAAAAAGTGGTAATAATAGGCACTGGATTTTTACGCAGTCTATTGATTAAATCTCTTCCAAGTCCAGCGCGAATAGAAGCATAATTTTGTTTTGTTTGCCCGGTAGGTGCAGAAAGATCTCTCGCAGGATAAAACGGCGGAATGGTCTGCATTTTATCTATAAAACCAAACAGCGTATTCCCCACAAGCGGTATAGATTTTGCTCGAGAAAGCGTTTCATATATTTTCCTGGAACCATTCCACATAAAACTATCCTTTCTGGGAATTCCGGAATAGTTATTTGCAATAATAATCCCCTCGCCTTCTACAGCAAGATGTTTTAGCCCATAGGCAGCACGCTCATGGCCATACCCCATATCGACAGCAATAATATGCGCCTCGTGCTTTAAATGCTTGTTGGTATTTTTTTTCTTTGGCGCCATTTTTAAATAAAAAATGCTCTACTACAATTGATAGTATAGCAAATTCTAAACACCCAGTAAAAACTATTCTTGAAGTCTTTTAGGAATAGATACTCGCAAAGTGCTCTCCTCACTATCGCTTGCCTCCATAAACGACTCTATCCAAGCTTGTTCTTCTTCGTGCGATAACCATCGAGGAACCGAAAGCTCGGTTTCGTAAGGGAACAAAGAGACTATTGTTTTGTTAGTATAAAAACTTAACCCAACCCCAAATCCTTCTTCGGTTTCTTCAGAAAACCATTGGTCGAATATAAAATTCCCTAAAGAGTAAAAAATAGGAACGCCTTTATACACTTCCATTGGTTGCACCACATGTGGGTGGCCGCCAATAACAGCATCTGCACCAGCGTCTACCAATTCGCGTGCGTATTCCTGCTGGCGGATAGAATATGAAAGATGCTGATACTCCGCACCCCAGTGCATCATTACCACAACTAAATCCGCATTCTCTTTTGCCTGTTTTACAACATCTGCCATTGCCTCTGTTCGCGCCGGATTGTCGGTTACATTAAACCCAACAAATGCAACGGTCGAGTCCCCTGTTTCTTGATACCGCACAAATTCCAAATTCTCTTTTGTTTGATCTCCAAACCAGAATAGCCCACTTTCTTCTAAATGCATTTTTGTTTCTTCTAACCCTTTTATTTTTTGATCCAAGGCATGATTATTTGCCAAAGAAAATCCATCAAACCCAATATCTGCAAGCTGGGGCGCTACTACTGGATCGAACCCAAATTGGATTGTTTTAAATTTAGGAAGTCGCGATTGAATAATAGGGCCCTCTAGATTTGCTATCAAAAAATCTTGGCCTCGAAATAATTGATCTTTTTTGCCTTTAATATTCTCAAACAACACCGATAAATCGTTCTCTGTTACATCTGTTTCTACCGATCTACCTAGCATCATATCGCCAAAAGCCATAATAGTTACTGCTGGTTTTTCTTTTGTGTCGCCTTTTTGGTATCTTACTACTCCGTATCCGGTTGCAACATTTGTGTCTGTGTTTGTTATCTCTCCACGAGAAACAAGCTCGCTCTCTACAATTCCTTTCTCTTCTAATATACTCAAAAACAATTCAGCCAAAACAGCCGCCTCGCTTTCGCTTGTAGAAATAAATTCCTTTTCAAATGATTGCAATGCAGAAATCGTGTAATCGTCATGAAAGGCCGCCAAGGCTGGTGTAAGTCCAGATGACAGGTTCATACTTAACACCACCAACGTCTTTTCATCCACCAGTTCATTCATTCTTGTTTTTAGCGTCTGAATGTCTTTTGCAGATATATTTTCTTGGATAATAATCGGCACTATTTTTGCATCTGTTAGATATTTCGCTATCCATGGAACCTGAGTAGTAATGCTTTGTTCGTTTTCAAAAGCTTCATTCTCTATTGGAATTCCTAATTTTTTTACTATTTTTTTATCTGGATACACCTCTCCAAATGGTGTTTTCCAAGCAACATTAGCTGTTGCGATTGGTTGGGAAGCTCTTGAAAAATAATCGAAACCTAACACAATAACGGTTTCCACCGGCTGGTGAGAAACAGAAGAAAATAATTCTGCGCTCGCAAAAGAAGCATCTGGATGATGCGGCACCACACCAGCTTGAACAGAAGAAGAGGCCGGCAAAACAGAGCCAGGAACAAACTGCTCCCAATATTCCTTTTCTGGCTTATATGAATGAAACCAGGTGTAAGATTCTTTCATAGATAAGGTGGATTGAATTGGAAGCGCAATCTTTTTTAGAGGTTGATACGCCACAACACCTGCAATCAAAACTACAAGCACAGCAGTGCTGCCAATTAAAAATCCTATTGAAATTTTTTTTACCATACATCTAAGCTTACAGATAGACTGTTAAATGTGCAACAAAACGAACGGCCCCTCCTTACCTCGCAAAGAAGGGGCCTTGTACCTAGTCGAGTTCTGCCTCTTGCTCTCGGATACGATCTGTGGCGTCTTGTCGAGTTGCTGCAATGGTCGTGGGTTCTTCTTGCATGAGAAGAGCATAGGCCCACACCAATACAGGACACCACTTTAGCAGAAGCTGATACTCTTCTTCTGGCCAGTAAGAATCGTCCTTTTCTGCTCCAACCAGCTCAAGCCGCAAACTGTCGCCTTCGATGTGAAGGATGATCTTTGTCCACAACAGCCCCACCAGGCTCTGTAAGCCGACGGAGAACACAGAGAAACGACTCCCACGCCACATCTGGCAATGGTGCAGAAATTCGAAGTGTCTGCATGTAGGCTCGAAGATCATTCAGCGATTTCCTTACAGCTGTGCATTCCTCGCCCCGTCCATATGCTTCTACACGGCAATCCTCTAGCGTATGAGCAAGCCACCAAAACTCCAGCCGAGCAGTCGAACGACGAAAATAACCCACCTTGTCTCTCCTTAGGTGCTTTTCCTACGTTTAAGTATCTGGTGTTCAGGAATCCAGTGTTTTCTGAGCTCGCCAGCAAGAAAGAACGATCCTGTCACGAGCAGAGCGTCATTGCTCTTCATTCGCCCTAAAACATACTCTAAAGCAGAATGTGGGTCAAGATAACTTTCAACCTTCTTTTTTGTCTTTTTTTGTAATTCCCTCGCAAGCAAATGAGGGGGAAATGCTTTTCTGTCCTTTATTTGAAACCGGGTTGAAATAATGTGATCTGATTTTTGAATCAGTGTATCGAGTTCATTGGAAAATTCTTTATCATCTACAAATCCTACTATTAACCATAATTTTTTATAATCGCATTTTTCTAAATTTAAAAGAGTGGTAGAGAGCTTCGCTGCATTATGTGCGCCATCTAATATTACCAATGGCTTTTTTTGAGCGACTTCAAATCGACATGGTAATTGAATCTCTTTTACCTTTACCGATGAATCGATATCATCTAAAACAGCTTGTGCAAGATTCCTATTTAAAATTCTATACCTACTGATTTCTTCTCCGCCTTTCTTGCCCCGTCCGATCCGCCGGCTGACGGAGAGTGGCTGGGGAGAAGGAATGGATTGAGGCTTGCCCGGTCCGGCTTGTTCCGACCTCTTTCTAAGAGTGTCTGGGAAGTCGGATGCGGAGTGACTGGGGGTGGTCTCCATTATTTGACCAACAGAATGCTGCCGTGCCTCCCCTCCTTTAGAAGGAGGGGACTGAGGGGTGGTCTCCATTATCTTATTAAATGAAACTGCACCAGCCTTCTTACATTCATCTTTAAAAATTTGAATTAAATTCGCCCTTTTCTCTGTTGTATAAACTCGTGTCCCCTTTTTAATTATCCCAGCTTTATCTTTTGCAATTTTAATAAGAGTTTTACCAAGAATTTTTGTGTGATCGTATCCAATATTTGTAATAACAGCTGCTTTGGGAGCAGGAATAACATTAGTGCTGTCATACCTTCCCCCACAGCCCACTTCCATTACCACCCATTCGCATTTTTGTTGTTTAAAATATAAAAACGCGAGTGCTGTAAAAATCTCAAAATACGAAGCCATTCCATACGGGCTTTTTTGCGACATCTCATCGAGCACTGGTTTTATGTTATTTACAAGTTTCGCTAACTCATTTGGCGCAATATATAACCCATCCACCCAGATTTTTTCTACAGAGGTAGTAACAAAAGGCGAGGTAAATAATCCCACCTTTTTTCCAGAAGCCTTTAATCCCTGCGCTATCATCGCCGACACAGAACCTTTCCCAGCTGTTCCGGTAACATGAATATACTTAGGGCCTTTTTCTGGATTCCCAAGCAACCCCAAAAAATAACGCATGCGTTTTATATAAAAATCTGGATGCGAGTGGTTTGTCATATAGTTTCTTTGAGGTGCTATATTTGAAAGCCCTTCAAGAAACTCTATTGTTTTTGTGTATTCTAAAAATTGATTCATACCAATATTTAATAGCTCATTCACCATACCGTATTTAAAAAAGATGTAAAGAAAAACAGCGCCCGAAGCAACATTATACGTAAATGTTACTCCAAGCGCCATCATGAAAGCGATACTGAGTACCTCTACTCAGTCGACTCAGGAATCAACCTTTCTGGCTTGCCTTTTTTTCCTGATATCTACCAAAGCAGTTTGAAGCTCTGCAACCTGAGCTTGTTCGTGGCTAGTTTCCGCCTGAAGAGCCAAAAGCAGCTGCCTTCGTTCCGCCATAGAAGCCTGCCGATCGCGAATTTGAGCAGAGATAAGCTTCTCCACCCCCTCAAAATCAACAGGACCTTCTATTCTACAGACTATTGGCTCGTCAGAGACAGTATCCTGAATCCCCAGTTGCACCCTTACTTTGGCAAGGTCGACAACCAGTGCAGCTGGATGCCCTCTATAGGCGACTTCTCTCCGAAGAAGCCCTTCAGAGCAAAAGCGGGTGATATTTCGGCGAAGGCTCTTCCATGCAACCGTTCTACCGACTTCGTTAAGCGCGTCGACAACTACTTCTGCTGCATTTTCGATTCTTCCATCTGAGGCAGATGCAAGAGCAAAAAGAACATATAATAGCTGCTGTTCCGCCACACTTAACAAGGGAAGATCCGATGAATCTGCTGCCGAGAATGAAACATCTGTTACAGCAGGAACTTCAGATCCTAGTTGTACCCTAACTGCGTCAAGGTCAACAACTACTCGGAGATTGAATTTAGCTGTAGCCTTTATTCTCTTAGCAAAGCCTCTGCGGCAGAGAGCAGTAACCCCTTCGCTCGTATCTTTCCAGCCAGTAGGGCTAACCTCTTGCTGGATAGCCTCCTTGGCATTCAGAATCGTAGCTTCAGCACTCAACATGGCTAGTCCGTAGAGCACTTTAAGAAGAGCTGTTAACTCTGGATCAAGCACTGAAGACGGAGCATCCAGAAGCTTGTACTGAGTATCAAACTCGTACTCTCTTCCAGCTTCCGTCAGTTGGATTCTAATCCAAGGATTCCCAGGCAGAGAATCCGAGATCGATACTATGAATCCTTTTTCTCTGAGAGCAGCCAAGTGTTTGGAAACATCCGAGGGCTTTACAACCCCCCCCTCAATTCGCGCTTCTCTTTCTAGGATTGTTTCTCTGGGATTTTCAAGATCGTCGGTCCCGTTGGCTTTACATGCCTCTTGAATATGCCAAAGAACTCTTGCCCTGGGAAGCGTTTCACGGAGACGTGGTTGGCCATCTATTCGTTTTCGACGAGGCCTCTTCTGCACCTTCTCTGCCGCGGGTGGCTCAGGAGAAGTAGAAACTACTTTCCTTACTGAACCTCGAGGAGATGAAGAACTACGAGTAGCTCTTTTAGAAGATGAGGCCCTCGAAGATGTTCTGGCTCTGCGTTTCTTCGTCGGCGGGTTTACAGCATCCTTGCTCGGGGAAGGTACTTCGACTGCTTTTTCTTCGGTAGTCGAAACAGGCTTGGGCCTTGCACCAGGAGGAAGACTCCAAAGCGGCAAAAAAGCTGATGGCTCTACACCACTGGCCTCTGGCCGAGGAGATTTTTCTTCTTCAGCTGAATCCTCTATTTCCGAAGGATCCTGCAGAACAAGAAGCATCTCTCCAGACACAAAAGCCATTTTGCCTTTGTGCATGTCTTGAGAAAGTTTACGACAAGCAGGCATATCGTCTAGCCCAAGAATCCCTGGAAGATGTGAAATCGACACCCTCCACACTTCAGCAAGCATGCCGTTGTGAACCCTGCGTTTCTCTGTGGGTATACCTGCCGATCCTCCCCCAGGGCTAAACTTGGCATGAAGTATTTCATACGCCCCTGCAGCAGTCATAACAAACTCCTTGTCTATGCTGTACGCCACAAAAAGGCAGAATGGACTTTCCATTCTGTTAAAGAACTATATAAAGAAAGTTAACAAGTAAAGTTTAATTTTGTCAAAGCAAAAGGCAGGTCGATGAACGTTTTCATCTTCCTGCCCCTTTTTATCTCCTACCTTATTATGTTATGCCCACTCCAGCCGCGATCTAACACATACACCCCAGTTGCATGCCAATCCTCTAGCAGAATCCAAAGCATCAAAAAGCGTGCAAGCTCTCCCATGGGAACGAGATATTTTTCCTCAAACCCAGGCGGTGTATGTTCCGAGCCTTCTACCACCCCCAGGGCAAGAGTGGTGATGAACAAATCAGCGTTACTCTGCTGAAGATCTGCGCACGCTTTTTCCAGACCCTTCTTTGCGGCTCCATACGCACGAATTGCTCCACTACGCTGTACCATATCATCAGCTGTAGACACAGAAAAGGTAACAATTCGAGCCTGGAACGCGAAAATATTCAAGGAGGAAAACGAGTTAAAGGGAACAGTAAAGGTTTCCACATTCCCTCTTTGCATTTCAACTGAGATCTCATCAGTCAACTCAGCAGTTGGGTCTTCTGGAAACGGCCCTGGTGTATGCACCCAGCCACTAAGCTTTCTTCCGTCGAGCCAATCGCTCATTTGGCTTGAGATGGATTCTACTACAACAGGATCTGCCAAATTTCCCCAGACGGTTAGCCCAACATCTTCGTATTTACGTTGAACGAGTTGAGCGTCTTCCTCTCTCAGACAATGAGTAATTACTGTGGCCCGATCTTCCCACAGAAAGTGCGGAAACGTATTGTAGGCGATATTTCCATCTGGACGATTCGGATTCACGCCGGTTATGAGTACTACTGGTTTGCTCATGTTCGTTCTCCTTAGCTACCTGTTTATACAACTGACTTAGTTGCTATTATTGCCACCCTCAAAACATATTGTCAACAAAACCAATGTCATTCCGCTTGCTCCCCACCATGAGGGGAGGCTTGGCCCGGAATCTAGGCTTTTCTGAGACGACCACTAAACACCATGGATCCCGTGTCAGGCCCGGGATGACGAGCAACAACGTTCAAGAGGTTGATGCTTTGTTCTAGCACCAACCCCTTTTTCTATCCTATAGCGTTTCTCCTTTGGTTTTAGTTCGGGTTATTCGACCAATGGCGCTTGGAATAGCAGCATCTGATGCTCTGCATCCGCATCAGCCACTCGATTGACAGCGCCGGCTGCTGCATTCAGCCAGGCAGCCACCCCCTCTTCTCGCTCCATCATCGCCATGGCGGCTTCGGCTGCGGCATCAGCTTCGAGCCACCTTTCTACGCAGGCATCATCAGCTGCCTGTATTTCACCACGCAGATCTGCCAGAACGCGATCCTGGTCGTGGCCAGACTCCTTGACACCCTTCCTGACAGCATCGAGAACTATCCGAGTCCGATGGAACCCATCGACCGCGCCCAGAAGCTGCTCCAGAATCGGGCGGTCGTCGATCGAGCACTCCGTGGCGTCGGCAGCAGATTCATCTCCTGCTGTCAGAGAATCACCAGAGTCCGAGGAAGGTGCCTGACCAGGTGGATCAAGTGGAGTCCCATCCCAGGTCTCATGGTACACCTGCCACTGCTTCCGACCACCCGGTCTACTGCGTCTAATCAACCCCATTTCCAGAAGAAGTCTCACGTAGTGAGGGGTGTATTTCATCCCCGTAGCCTCGAGGAGAAAATCCCCAAAGTACATCGGGACGCGATAGTAGGCCCGCCGTGGCTCATCGTCCGTCAGGATTCTGCGAAAACCGTGATGACGCTTGCCACGCTCGAGGTAGGCAAGCACTCCCTTCCAGGTTCGCTCAGGTCCATCTCCACGGCCCTGAACCTTTGGAGGAGGAATGGCAGTCGATGATTCATCTTGAGCTCCGTCATCCGCAAGCGTGGAATCGTCGTCCTCAGGGAGGAATGCATCATCCACTCGCGAAACAGCTCCATCGACCTGAGTGATGTCGTCGTTGACAGTTGCCGTGGTATCAGTACTCATGTCAGCATCTCCTTCATTCGACCCAGCAAACAGCGAATCGACAGCCGCGCTAGCAGATGGTCGTTCCTGACCAGAGCGGCCATTTCTCCAGACGCGAGTTCTTCCTGAGGGATCTCTGTGTTTGATCCGTCGAGGTACCATCACAGCGAGTTCCTAACCCCCTTGTTATTCTCCGGTGGGTATGTTAATAAAGGACAGGTGATTCGTAACGTTCAATTAAAGCTAATAGTAAGATAGTTGTCAACACAGCACAACAGCATGTTTTCTGGTCAATAGCTAGTAATCACTTCGAGAGGAGTTTTAAAGTCTAAACCCATGTGAGGGCGTTCAGAGTTGTAGTAGTGAATAAACTCAGGAATCGCTTTTCTCCACGTTGAATAAGACCTCCCACATCTGCTTAAACACTCATTTTGGAGAGTTCTAATAAATCTTTCTACATGAGCATTGTCAGTTGGCCGTCGTACCCGAGAATGACGATGGTGTATGCCCTTACTCAAGAGTCTCTTAGTAAACCATTTAGAAAACTCAGAACCATGATCAGATTGAATAGTCTGAAAGGGAAAAGGCGCAAGTTCC
>Ga0209658_1000524_pt1 | contig 27576 bp, 21 predicted proteins | sample SaaInlV_150m_DNA_6_FD_184656 | JGI IMG/M metagenome (GOLD analysis project Ga0209658, IMG submission 184656) | Marine microbial communities from expanding oxygen minimum zones in the Saanich Inlet - SI037_S4LV_150m_DNA (SPAdes) (version 2) | ecosystem: Environmental > Aquatic > Marine >...
AGATGAAATATAAAGTAGAGGCACAGTACACGGCGTACTCGCAATGGGATATTGACTTTGATTTAGAGGAGTCTTATAACTGGTACATTAAGTATGACACCTTAGAGGTACAACATAAAGAAGATGGTGAGTGGGTTTCATATGCATCAAATGCTCAAGGTGAGTGCGATTACAAACGACCTGAGAAAGTGTATCAAGCAGAGTTAGATGAAGATGGTGATGCTGATGAATGGAATGAGGTAGAGGAATGAACTACAAGACAGCAGAACAAATAGATGATATGGCAGTAGAACTAGACCAGTGTAAGGAGAACAAATTACCACTAGGCGTACAAGAGAAACTAGAAGATGCTTGGGATAAGCGTAAAGCAGATAACTTTCAGGAGAAAGAAGATGGACATAGTAACCCTCGACTTTGAAACCTACTGGGATAAGAAGTTCTCGTTATCCAAGATGACAACCGAGGAGTATGTACGCAGTGCAGACTTTGAAGTCATAGGTGTAGGTATTAAAGTAAACGACAACCCCACTGATTGGTATAGTGGTGAAGATGTTGGTGGGTTTTTGAATAGTCTTGACTACACAGACAAGGCTATCTTATGCCACAACACATACTTTGATGGTGCAATCCTGTCGTGGCTGTACGGTATTAAGCCTAAGTTCTGGTTTGATACTATGTGTATGGCTAAACCTAAGCACCAGATGACGGAGGGTAGTTCCTTGAAAGCCCTAGCAAACTACTATGGTATAGGCGAGAAAGGTGCAGAGGTAGAGAACACAGTAGGTAAACGACGAGAGGACTTCAGTGAGCCAGAGATGCAAGACTTTGCAGACTACTGTATCCAAGATGTTGAACTAACCTATAAGTTATTCAACAAACTAAAGCAGGGCTTCCCACCACATGAGTTACTTATCATTGACCAGACGTTGCGTATGTATACCGAACCAACAGTGGTACTTGACTCTGATGTATTAGAACGCCACATCATAGGTGTTAAGCAAGCCAAGTCGGACTTGATAGATAGCCTAGGTATGGGTCAGTTCAGTGAGGCACAGGTAAAGAAAGTGTTAATGAGTAATGCTATGTTTGCTAAGTTACTTGAGGCATTAGGGGTGGAAGTACCTACTAAGACTAGCCTGCGTACAGGCAAGGTAGCATATGCATTCGCTAAGACTGACAAACCTTTCTTAAACTTGTTGGAACATGATGACCCCCAAGTTGGTAGCCTTGTTAAGGCAAGACTTGGCATCAAGTCTACCATAGAGGAGACTAGAACACAACGGCTAATCGAAACAGCCAAGCGTGGCTACTTACCTATCATGATTAAATACTATGGTGCTCACACTGGTAGGTTCTCTGGCGGTGACAAGTTAAATCTACAAAACCTACCTCGTAATGGTGCTATCCGTGAGTCACTGACTGTACCACTAGGTTATAAGATGGTTGCTTGTGACTCATCACAGATTGAAGCCCGTATGACAGCATATGTTGCGGGGCAAGAGGACTTGCTTGATGCTTTCAGAGAAGGGCGTGATGTGTACAGTGAGTTCGCTTCAGATGTGTATGGGTACAAGGTAGAAAAGACTGATAAAGTTAAAAGGTTCGTAGGTAAAACATGTATACTAGGTCTTGGTTATGGCATGGGTCATGCTAAGTTTAAAGATACCTTAGCACTAGGTATGGGTGGGCTGTCCGTTGATGTTGATGAGTTTGAAGCACAACGAATAGTAAATTTATACAGACAAAAGAACCACAGGATTGTTGCATTTTGGAATAGATGTGGCACGGTTCTTACAGGCATGTTAGCAGGTGGTAGTGGACAGATTAACGACATTCTGTCCTATGACCACAAGGGCATACTGATGCCGAACGGTTTGCGTATTCACTACCCTGCATTAAGAGCAGGTTCGGGTGGGTTCTCCTATCTTGCTGACTCCCGAGTGTATAGAAAGCACTCGAATGGTGACAGCATAGCAGGTAATAACTGGACACGCATCTATGGTGGTAAGGTGGTGGAGAATGTAGTGCAAGCCCTTGCAAGGAACGTAGTTGCAGAGCAGATGGTGCGTATAGGGCAACGATACCATGTATCTTTCCAAGTCCATGACGAGATTATCGTAGTGGTTAAGGAAGAAGAAGCAGAAGAAGCAAAGGCATTTATGATTGAAGAAATGTCTAAGCCCCCAAGTTGGGCAAAGGATTTACCAGTGGCTTGTGAAGCAGACCTTGGTAATAATTATAGTGAAGCAAAGTAGGAGGAGTAAATGGAAAAACATATACACGCTAGAGAGATACACGCTTGGGCAGAGGGCTACACAGTGCAACATAAAGTACATCTATGCTGTGAACACCCAGATACTGCTGACTGGGAAGATTGTACTGTCACACCAGGTTGGTACACAGATAGAGAATATAGAATTAAACCTGTTGAGGAGGAGAAATGATACAAGTAATAGTAAGTTGGCTAGGTGTAGCAATGGTATTTGTTCTAGGGTATGTAGCAGGTGTAGTACATACAATATACATGGGCAAGTGTGACAAGTTCTTTGGAGGTGACAAATGAAATTAGCACATTCATTCTCGGCATTAAAGATGTATGAGAACTGCCCCAAAAGATATATGCACCAGCGTATTAACAAGGAAGTACAAGATGAAGGGGGCGAGGCAAGTATGTATGGTGAACGTGTCCATGAGTCACTGGAGTTGAGGCTTAGAGATAAGACACCATTGACTGATGAGACCAAGATGTATGAGGGACTGTGTGTATCTATGGAGAAGGCGGCAATCGGCGGTGAGTTACTAGCCGAGCAGAAGATGACGCTTGACGAAAACTTAACACCAACAGATTGGTTTGCATCAGACGCATGGCTTAGGTCAATCCTTGATGTGTTGATTGTCCATGAGGATAGGGCCTATGTACTGGACTGGAAGACAGGTAAGCGTAGACCAGACTTCACACAGATGGAGATGTTTGCACTACAAGTGTTCAAGCACTACCCTAAGGTGAACACAGTTAAGTCATCATTGATATGGTTAAAGACTAAGGCAATGGACACAGAAGTTTACAAGCGTGAACAGTCTAACGAGATGTGGACTCGTTTGATGACACGTATCAACAGGATTTATGAGTCAGCAGAGCATGACAACTGGCCACCTAAGCCAAGTGGGCTATGCCCTTGGTGTCCAGCGAAACATATGTGTGACTATGCAAAACTTTAGTTGACACTGCTGTAAATATAAGTATATAATACAAGTGAAGAGGAGGAACAATGGCAACAACACCAGAAGGTAAGATTAAAAGTCGACTGGATAAAGTATTTAAGAAGTATAAGATATGGTACTTTAGTCCACAGTCTGGTCCGTTTGGAAGGGCGGGTATACCAGACAGGCTTGCAATAGTTAAAGGTAGGATAGTAGGAGTCGAGGCTAAGGCTGACAGGACTAAGAAACCCACAGCCCTACAAGATAAGTGTATGAGGGACATAGAAGCAGCAGGTGGCAAGTGCTTCTTGGTCTTTGATGACGACACTATTAAAGAAGTCGAGGACTATATCATTAGTGCCAAGGAGGTACAGTGGTAGTTGTCGAACAAGCCAAGGCTATTGCGTTAAAACTTACTAACCCTAACCGTGTGCTTGACTGCATACCATCTGCAAAGTTAATGACAGTTAAAGGTACTGACATTGTAGTAGCACCCCATAAGATTGATGAAGTAAAGGTACTGCGTAACCTCGGTATTAAAGTACCCTCACCTATCCTACATTACTATGACTGGGTTGGCGATTTCACTCCCTACAAGCACCAACGCTTAACCTCTGCATTCTTAACCATGCACAAGAAAGCACTGGTACTTAATGACATTGGTACTGGTAAGACGCAGTCAGCACTATGGGCTGCTGACTACTTGATGGATGCAGGTGAGGTTAAGAAGTGTCTAATCATATCACCACTGTCTACACTTGAAAGGGTGTGGGGTGATAGTATATTTACAGGCTTTATACATCGCACTGCAGTCACACTACACGGAACAGCAGCACGTAGAAAGAAGTTGCTACATACTAAGGCTGACTTCTACATCATTAACCATGATGGATTTAATATCATAGCAGAGGAAGCGAAAGATATGTTTGACCTTATCATCGTTGACGAGGCTGCTGTACTACGCAACCCATCTACTAATAGGTTTAAGATATTCCGTAAGTGGATGGAAGGTAATAGGAATACAAGGTTGTGGTTGATGACAGGTACACCAACACCTAATGACCCAACAGATGCTTGGGCGTTAGCGAAGTTAGTCAACAGTCCGTTCTGTTCCAACACATACACTGCGTTCCGTGACCAAGTGATGATGAAGATAGGGCAATGGAAGTGGCTACCCAGACCAGAGTCAGTGGACATTGTGAAGGATGTACTACAACCATCGGTTAGGTATTCTCGTGATGAGTGCTTTGATTTACCCGATACTATAATACAGACACGTAAAGTACCATTGACTAAGGAACAGGAAAAGTATTACAAGGAAATGCTAAGGCGTTTCGTTATTGAAATGGAAGAGGAAGGCTCTATCACTGCTGTCAATGAGGCTGTTAAGTTACAGAAACTTGTACAGATAGCATGTGGTGTAGTCTATGGTGATGACGGGCAGAACATTGAGTTGGACTGTTCGCCTAGAATTAAAGCAGTAGAGGAGGTGATTGAAGAAGCAGGTGAGAAAGTTATATTGTTCGTTCCGTTAACTGGAACATTACATATGTTGAAGGCTAAGTTGGAGAAGAAGTGGAGTGTCGCAGTTGTTAATGGTGCAGTGAGTTCAACAAAACGCAACCAGATATTCAACGACTTCCAAAATAGTAAAGACCCAAGGGTATTGATTGCACATCCTGCAACTATGGCTCATGGGTTAACGCTAACATCAGCGTCGACCATCATATGGTATGGACCGATAACAAGTAACGAGCAGTATGTTCAAGCGAATGGTCGCATTGAGCGAATAGGTAAGAAGCATGTATCAAATGTTGTACACATTGAGTCCATCGCAGTGGAGGCTAAGATGTATGACAGGCTACGTAACAAACAAAAGTTACAGGGATTGCTTCTTGATTTAATACAACAAGAAACGAGGTGACATATGAGTCTAACAGTAGACCAAGTAATTGAAACTTACATGAAGTTTCGCAAGAAGAAAGAAGCCATTGAGTCTGAGTCGAAAGCAAAGGTCAAAGGTATTAAAGAGAACATGACGAAACTTGAGTCGTGGTTAAAGGAGAAAGCAGATGCCGACGGAGTAACATCCTTCAAGACCAATCATGGTACAGCATTTCTAACTACCAATGACTATGCTCGAGTTGCAGACTGGGACGCTATGCTAGGATTTATCAGAGAGAATGAAGCATACGACTTGTTTGAAAAGCGTGTAAGTAAAACAGCAGTTCGTGGATACATCGACATGAACAAGGCTGTCCCCGCAGGAGTTACATACGGCACAAAGATTGACGTCAATGTCCGTAAGCCTGCACCCAAAGTTGATGTTTAATAATAAAAAATAGGAGAGTACAATGTCAAATATTGTTCCCAGTAATATCCAAGTTCCTGCACACCTTGCAGGCAAAGTAGGCGCACCATCTGTATTAGCGCAATCGTTAACAGGTGGACTAGCAACGGGTGGCGATGGCTTCCCACGTATCTCTATCAAAGGTAGTCGTTTCCGCATCGTTGATGGCGGTGATGAAACAGTCCTTGACTCAACCAAGATTGATGTAATCATTGTGGGTGCTAACCCTAGGTTATCTAAGACATGGTATGAGAAAGCATGGACTCCAGATGCAGAGCCTTCAGCACCAGACTGTTTCTCGTTGACTGGTGTCGGTCCACATACTGACAGCACCAATCCACAGAACGATTTGTGTGCCTCATGTCCTCAGAATGCTTGGGGTTCTAAGTTAACACCACAAGGTCAGCAGATTAAAGCCTGTGCAGACCAGAAACGTTTAGCAGTAGTTGCTGCTGATGATGCCGATGGTTCAGTGTACTTACTACAAGTAACTCCGGGTGCATTGAAAGGGTTGAACGCCTACCAGAAAGAACTATCTACAAGAGGCATACCACCAGAGATTGTTAAGACCACGTTGTCTTTCGATACTGATGCGTCATACCCTAAGTTAGCGTTTGGATTTGGTGGCTTCATTGATGAAGCAGCGCAAGCCGCAGTAGATAAGTTGTTTGGTACTGAGCAAGTGTTAAAGATAACAGGTGAGAAAGAAATTGATAAGCCTGTTGTACCTAAAGTTGCAGCCAAGCCAGCACCAGTGGTTGAAGCAGTGGTTGAAGCAGTGGTTGTAGCAGTGGTTGAAGAAGCACCAGTGACTAAGGGATTTGGTAAAGCAGCACCTGTTGAAGCACCTAAGCCTAAAGCAAAACCTAAAGCGAGAAAAGTTGTTGAAGAGCCAGCGGAAGCACCTGTTGTTGACAAGGCTACAACTAATCTTGCTGATGAGATTGCTGCTCTTGTAGGAGAAGTTGCTGATGACTAAACCGAAGCCACTTGATTTTTCTAAAGTGGAGTCGCTGCGTAAGCATATGATGCTTACTATCACTGACATGGCGTCAGTGGTGGGAGTGTCACGTATGACCTATCATAGTTGGAAGAAGGGTACGCCCATTCGGAAAGATAATGATATCAAACTACGTGATACACTACGCAAACTTCTGTCAGTTATGCAAGACAAAGGGTGGCCATCACCCGATATCATTGTGCTTGACCCTAAGGACAGAAAAAAGCAACTCGTTGATTATTTAGAGGAGTATCATTAAGCAGACTAGAGAGGGGAACTTCCCCTCTTTTTATTGAGGAGGACAAATGGACACGTTGGAATTTCTACAGCGCGTTCTACCTACCAAGGGGTTCTACGTCACTACTGTCATCAACAAAGACGGTAATAGACAGGGGTTCTTTAACAGTGTAGACGAGCTATCAAAGGTCTGTGTTAGGTCAGACCAAACTAAAAACAATACCTACTACGCAATATCAGCCTTTAAAACTAAGGGCAACCGAAAGCAAGACAACGTTAGGGCAACCAAAGTTGTGGCACTTGATGTGGACTGTGGTGAAACAAAGCCATATCCAGACTGGAAGGCTGGACTAACAGCACTAGGCAAGTTCATCAACGAGTTGGAACTACCGAAGCCTATGATAATTTTCTCTGGTAACGGACTGCATGTATACTGGGTTCTTACAGAAGAACTAACACCTATGCAGTGGAAGCCATTGGCTGGTGCTATGAAGTTAGCCGCAGCAGAGAAAGAGTTTCATATTGATGCAGGACTAACAACCAACAGTGCACTGGTACTACGACCAGTTGGAACTCACAACCCTAAGAATGGGAACGAGGTGAAGTTGTTGGTGGATGCTGAGCCTGTTACGCCTAAAGCTCTTCTAAGTAAACTTACAAACTACGTGCAATACAATCAGGCCCCTAGTAGTCGACAACCACGTGAGAGTTCGTTGCTGAATAACTTAGCAGTGACTCAAGAGTACCCACCTGCTGTTGGCTCTGTTGTATCTAGTAAGTGTCAGCAGATTGGTTGGGCAATTAAGAACCAGAAGGATGTACCAGAGCCGTTGTGGTATAGCCTCATCGGAGTTGCGGCATTCTGTGTAGACCCAGAAGATACTGCAATCAAATGGAGTGAGGGGCATGACTCCTACTCTGAGTCAGCGACAAGAGATAAAGTTATCCAGTGGAAAGACAATGCTACTGGACCAACAACTTGTGACAAACTTAAATCTGATAGACCGAATGGTTGTAGAGGGTGTAAGTATGCAGGCAAAGTTGGCTCACCAGCACGACTAGGTATCCAGTACCAAGAGGTAGCCATTACTACAGAAGTACCAGATAAGGTAGCGAACCTAGTACCTATCCCGAAACCGTTTAAGCGTACACAGCATGGTATCAAGATGACTATTGATGATACTGATATTGACATATGTAAGTTTGACATATACCCTGTAGGTTATGGACGTGATGACCACCTTGATTATGAAGTTGTTCGTTTCCACTGGAAGCGACCACACATCGGGTGGACTGAACTTAAATTACGACAAGCATACTTAACAGATGGAAGCAGAGAGTTTCCTACTGCGATAGCAGACCAAGGTATTGTGCTATTCAACAAACGACAGACGGAGTATTTTCAACTTATGTTACGAACATACATGGAAGAACTAAGGCAGATACGTACCATGACCAACCTCTATTCAACCATGGGTTGGAAAGAAAACAATACGCATTTTGTTATAGGCGACACAGTTATAAGCAAAGCAGATGACGGCAGTGTCTCAGAAGAACAAGTTACATTATCAACAGCATCAAGCAACTTAAGTACAGGTATGTATGGCAGGAAAGGAGACGCTGCAGCGTGGACTACGATGACTAACATGCTAGAGAAAGCACATATGCCGAGTCATATGTTTGCTTTGGGCGTTGGTTTCTCAGCACCACTGTTTAACTTCACTGGCTTGAAGGGACTAACGATATCGTTATATGGCCCAACAGGTGGTGGTAAAACACTAGCCCAATACTGGATACAATCCATCTATGGTGACCCAGACAAGTTGCACTTCGCTGCGAAGTTTACACAGAACACACTGTTCAACCGTATGGGTTTGTATGCACATTTACCGATGACCATTGATGAGGTCACCATGATGCAAGACAAAGAGGTTGGCGACTTCTGTTACTGGGTGAGCCAAGGTAAAGACAAGGCGAGACTAAGTCGCTCAGCAGTAGAGCGTGATACAAAAACATGGGCAACCCCGGTCGTTGTATCTACAAACAAGTCACTGCAATCTAAGTTGATAGCCTCTGGGTTAGACACCGATGCACAGATGGCACGTTTACTAGAGGTTACTGTGCCGCCACACGAACTATTTACTAAGAGCAGCTCAGCAGGTAGAAACCTCTATAACTTCGTAACAAATAACTACGGTCATGCAGGCCACACATTCATAAACAAGTTGATGGAAATAGGTTCTGAAGATATAAGAGCCATGGTTGCCGAAGCAACTGACACATTCCACAAACGATACGGCGCTGAGTTCAGTGGGCAAGAACGATTCTGGGAACAAGCTATCATACTATCAGACCTAGCATCTAAACTTGCTAAGGACTGGGGATTGATTGACTATGACTATACTAAGGGAACTGAGTGGGTACTTGAACAGATAGGTGCTATCCGAATAGTGGCAGAAGAAAGTAAGATGGACTCGTTTGATATCATATCAGCATACCTTAGTGACTTCGCTGATGTTGCTGTCACTGTTATGCACACAGCAGGACAGAAGCCAGTGGTTGACTTCCAACGATTACCACGTGGAGAGATACGTGTTAGGTTCGATGTCTTCCGTAAGACAATGACTGACGTGTTCAGCAGTGGTACGCTAATGTTAGACCGTACTCACTTCCGTAAGTGGTTATCCATGAGTGGCCATGATTACAAATCGTTCTGTGGTGAACTTACCTGTGAACACATTGATGCTACACCTAAGTCTAAGAAGTGTTTCTTAGGTAAGAACACACCTATCAAACTAGGTCAAGCATATGTTGTGGGTATCAACCTCAACCATCCGCGACTACAAGGCATACTAGATGATGCTGATGTAGCCGCAGAGGATTTGTTGCAGGGTCAATTACAGATGGTTAATTAGTCAAACCCATACATCCTACGGAGCTGCTCTAACGTAGGATTCATAGTCTTCGCAGGTTGTAGTCTTTCAGACGGTGGTTTTTCCCATTCGCGTAGTGACCTATTAGCAGACTTTATAAAGTTACTAATGTAGAAAGGAGAGTCATTACCTGCGACTGCATTCCACTCATCCACTGATGTCTCAATAGAACGTGCCAATCCAGTATCTTTATTTATAGTTGCCTTAACCCAAGCATTGCGGAAGTCTGCACGTACTGACTTCGCGTAGTCACCTGTCTGTTTCGCCATCCTAACAATATCATTCTGCCTTGATGCAACCGATGGGTAGAACCCTAACATCCTCATAAGGACAGTCTTGTTGTCCATCTCTCGCGACAACACTTGCCCCCTAGAGTTAGTTATCTGACCTGTATCCATGTATGAGTAGGAGTCAGATAACGCTCGTAGCCCAGTCAATGGTGCATCTCTAAGCACATCAATAAAGTTGCTCTTATCAGACTTAATACCCACAGCTTCTGCACCATACTCAAGTAAGTTCCAACCTGTTGTTACTATGCCTTTACCTGCTGCGGCTACTGGCCCGAGAGCATTAATCGTTTCATGTTTGAACGACGCCCCTTCTTTAAGCGACCCCGTCAATGGCAACAAATCTCCCATACCAATTCGTGTTGAAATTGTACCGCCTGTTATGTTGTCCAACACACCTCTCATAGCGTATGGCGCTAAGCCGGGGGATAACGCATCAAAGAAATTATTGAGCTCAGTTTCAACGGTCTTCTTCTTAATACCAAAATGTTGCATCAGAGTATCTACTAAGTCCATGAGGTCATCAGCAAAAGGTATACCTTTAATACCTGCAACAAACACAAGCAGTGATAGGTAATAGACTCTACCAGCTGGTGGCATACGTGTCAATAACTGCACTGATGTGATAGGGAACTGCTTATACATAAATGGAAATTGTAATATAGAACCACGTGCTACCTTAGGTCTATTAAACATACCGTACTCACCCTGCGATTGCTCGACAGTAATTCTTGCCTCTCGCTTAGCAATATGTACAGCTTCTTTCTCAGACTCACCAGATGCAATGGCTCTAGCGTACTCCATCTCATATGAAGCGATGGCTGAAACTCTACGGTTGAGTTGCTCAGTGTAGGTGAATGGAGCCATCCATTTATTGATAGCGCTTATCAGCCTAGGGTTAGTGATACTACCGCGTGATGAACCCATGAGTGCATTGAACAACGCTGCTTGTAGTCCACCCTTCTGGGTTTCTGACAGTAGGAACTCAGCAGTGTGTTGCTCAATACCTGCTTCTTTCCTAAGAGCATCACCCTCTGCACCCTTAGCAGCTAACTGCTTGAGGTAATCAATCTTAGAATACTTACGGTGTCCTAGCCTAGTAGCTACATTAAATACTTGAGTAGTGGCTTTACTAAATCCGAAGCCGCCACCTGTACCGTTCTTCGCGTTGTACGTTGCAAGTAGTGGTAACGTGTGGAGTAGTAGTGAAGTAGTATTAATGATACCAATGGCTATATTTCCACCGAGTTGCATCAGTACAGTAATCATCTTAAGTTTCGAGCCAATAGGGTGTCGAGATAGCATGTCCTCTGTACTCACTGAGATATTATCCGCCTCTCTATACCATGCGAGTATTTCCTCAGCCTTATCTTTGTAGCGCTCGCCTTGTCCCATCAGTTGTAAGTCAACCTCTTTCCCAGCGACAGTCATCTTAATATGCCTACCTTTTTCACCTGCTTCAGCACCAGCCATATGGCGGTATGCATATGCATACCTATCAAAGGCACGCTTAGCAGTTTTAAACTCAGCGGTGTCATACTCACTCTCTGGGAACTCATTAACCCTAGCGGCTAGTGCATCTAGTGTGCTTCGCTTACCGAACCACATCTCACCTCTATCCATAAGTGAAGTAATTTTATACATGTTATTCATCTTACTGATGACGTGTGCAGCAGCCTCTAAGTCCTCAGATACAAACTTAATAATATCCCAGTCGAAACCAGCGACATTCTCACGCATCAAACCTTTACGCTTACGGTCAGATGCCGCGGTTGTAATTTTCACGAGCTTAATACGCTCGGTGTTCGACAGTGTATGCCCGATACGTTTCATGGTTAGTAGCACCGCATGGTAATCAATACCTGTTGATGCTGGTTGAGCCTGGCGAGTTTCACTTCGCTCAGCTTTGAGCGTCACATTAACTTCATGCCCTTCAAAGTTTAGTACCTTATAGGACTTACCACCAAATAACTCATTGCTATCCAGCTCCTTCATGATGCCTTCCATGTTGGTCTTGCTATCACCTTGGTAGTATGGGAGGTGGATAGACTTATGCAGCTGCACCGAGTTACCCTTAGAGTCATAGGCTTTCATCATAACTTGGTACTTACCCTTACGCCACAGTGGTACGTAAGAGCCTAGTATTGAACGGGCAGCGCCTAGCGTAGCATCCTTAACCAGTGTATCTGTTGTGAATATCTCTCGGATAGTGTTCTGCACAGGGTACACATGTGCATCAAGGTCTAGTTTTAAATCATTAAACCCTTGCAACTCTCTAACAATACCGGCGACACCAGGTTCGTTAAGGAACTCAAATGAATCCTCATCTGGGTTTTTAGTTAGCCAGTCTTGTAGCTTAGTGTCGTTGTGGAAGGCCCGTGTTATCTGTATTAGAAAAGTCTCAGCCTTCTCTGTGCTTTCTCTACTAGGTATCTTTAACCCAGTTGTCTTGTCTATGTCCGGGTTCTCCCAATGGATACGTTTGTATACGTCATATATCTTTTTGATAGTATCCATCTGCCCACGACTAAAGGTTGGTGTGTCCTTATCAACGCCGATAAAGCGTAACTTACTTAGCTCACCCGCCTGCTCCTCTTCAGCAGATTCAAGGCGGCCTTTGAGTTTCTCCAGAGCCTTGTCCGTCATGGTATCCATGATTTCGTTATAGGCTTTCCAGACTTTACTATCTTCAGTTAGTCCTGCTAGGTAGTCTGGCTTAAACGTTTCACTGAACTCAGCCTCAATCTCTCCGTCAGTCTCTGTCTCACTAACTTTTATCTTAAGCCCTTGCTTAAACTGTGCGAGCGTTACCCTACCTTCTAGCTTCATAGCATCAGTCACTACAGTGTTCTCAACCCATACGCCATCTGATATAACAAATAGTTTCTTGTCACCATACTTTCTAAGCATGTTGCTATCTAGGTTGCCACCCTTATATAGTGATGCCATAGCTAATAGTTCAGATACTTGGTTATATTCTACTTGACTTAAACCACCACTGGCCTCTAGCTCCCATACACGAGACATCATGCGGTTCCAGCGATTCATTAAGTCACCCGACTGTTTACCCTGGCTCTCAAACATCTTGTAGAGTTCATGCAGCCCTAAGGATTTTAGAGCAGTGTGGTCCATCGTCTGGAGGAACTCCATGACATCATTAGTCACGTTGTTAATACCGCCCGTTCTATCTATATAGTCTTTAAGTTCACCTGGATTAGTTAGTTCTTTAAGGCGCCCCCAGAAATTAGACATACCTTGGTTGAGTGCAGCAGTCTGTAACCAGTTGGAAGCAGTCGATGCTGTGTCAGCCATTGCATAGCGCCCAGAGTTCTCATCCTGCACTAAGGTCTCCATGTTCTTTAGTATAGCCTCAGGTGTAGCCAAGGATGATTTGCCTGTTCTAGCATACCTGCGTAGGTGATGTACCCAGTATCTAGCTTCCCACTGTTGAGGCTCATGGTTGAATATCTTTTTGAACGCCCCCTTAATAGCTTCCCACAATCTAAGCAGTGTATTATTATCAATCGCTGCAGCAGAGTCAGCAATAATTTCTTCTACGGCTTCTAGTCTACTTATGCCATATACGTCTGCTCTGCGTATAGCTTCTGCTCGCACAACGGTATCAAACTCTAAGATATTACTGAGGATTACTTTGATTGAAGCGGGGGATAATAAAGCTCGTAACCCGTTGTGTCCTATTACCTCGTGGGCTAACACAACTTTCAGTGCCTTCTCAGTTGGGACTCTATCGCTGAATATAATAATGTTATTACCAAATGAGTACCCCATCGCTGAGGTATCTTCAAAGGACTCGTCAGCTCGTGCTGCTACTGCTCGTTTGAATAACTCCGGAGCAGTCTGCTTCATATGAGCCTGGTCTCTGAACACACGTACTATAGGGTTAACCTTAAGTTTCTTAATCCACTTCTTAACTAATAGTTTAGTCTTACCGAGTGACAGAGGGTTGTTAATAGTCTCACCATCATCACGCATATACTTACCAATGGTGGCATCAGACTTACGCTGTGCCTTGTCGTTCTGTACAGTACGCGCAACATCTAACTGTCGTAAGTCTTCCTTGAGTGCAGGGTTTTTATCGATTATAGCGTCACGTTCGTTCTCACTCATGGTGAGAGTAATGCCTACTTCCTTCTTAGCTGCCCTAGTCTTAGTGCGAAGTTGTTTTATGAATGCTCCCAACCTAACTGAGTTCATACCTATGATTTTAGTATCTGCAGCGATAGCAGCCTGTGCATCAGTGCGAGAGTCTTTGCTCAGTACATCAGTCTTAATAAGAACTTTACTACCCAGCATCTCAGCTTTGAACTTACCACCGATTATGTAATCACTAAGCACAGTACCACGTTCGGGGTCTACCACAGTAGTATCAAGAATCTTCTGGCTAACATCAGCTAACATCTTATCAAGTTTTGCTTTAGCCTGCTTCACGTTCTGATACCCAGCTGCATTAACACGGAGTAACTCTTTAACTATATCCTGACCTGTTACTGCTTTAGGTTTTGCCTTACCTTTTACTTTTACCTTAGGGGCTTCTATAGCCTCGCCTGTAAATTCAATGTCGGATAAACGTGCATCATCAAGCAGACCTTGGTTTGTTAGGTACTTGAAGTATGCGTGTGTCTGCCCCTTAGAAGATGCAGGACGCGGCTCATTAGCTAGTAGATTAGAAATTATTGTGTTGTCTATAAACGTGCGTGTTGCAGGGTCAAACTCTGTTTCATTCAACCACTTACCTACAGCCTGGTTTTCTTTGAACGTTACGTGGCCTTTACCTACACGGTTAAGGTTGAGAAGCCAGCTGTTAATCACGTGTGTGAGCATAGACTTCTGCTTCTTAGAGCTCTTCTCACCCTCGATGTCTTGCATCAGCGTAGTGATTATCTCCCTAACTGTAGATGCCCCCTTGCTATCTGTTTCAGCTTGAGCAATCCTAAGCGCCTGGACTTTAGATATCTTGCCCTTATGGCTATCCATCCACCGCTTAACCTCAAGCTGGCGTACATGGTTAAGCTCACCCCACTTAATAGGTAAACCATGTGCATCCCATGCATCTCTAGCTTGGCCTTGAGTTGTTGTTGTAACTTTGTCTGCCTTAGTCTTCGCATCTCTACGCTCTTTCGCAGTTAGTTGAGTGGCTATACCTAATAGTTTATTAGCTTTCTTAGCGGCTACTTCTTTCTCAACTTCTGTTGCAGTTAACTCCTGGAAGAACGACTCGAAGTCTGATTCACTAGCGCGGTTAGCACGTAACTCTTCTAGTTCATTAAGTTGTTCGGGGGTTAACGAGGATAGCTTGACAGATTTGTTCGTACCCACATGTAATGTCTCAGCTGTACTCAGTTGAGTCTTACGCTTAGACTTAAGTTTCATTGCTGGTGGTAAGTCTAGGAATTTATTTGGGGTGTCCTTGGTTGGTGATGTCTTCTTCTTAAGCATGTTACCAGCGAGTTCTTTCTCACTAGCTTTAGGTTTCTTCACGACCTTAAGTTTCTTAGCTGGCTGCTTAAGTTCAACCTTCTTCTTAAGTTCAACCTTCTTCTTAAGTTCAACCTTCTTCTTAAGTTCAACCTTCTTAGGGGCTAATGTAATTTCTTCTTCATCATCCTCTGGCTTTTGTTTCTTAACCTTAGGTTTACCGCCACTCACTGCACCAACTGCTGCAAGCTTATTATCGTCAACATCCTTCTTAACTTTCTTAACAGTTTTCTTAACTAACTTGTTTACTTTCTTACCAGCGTTTGCTGCCTTAGTCATCTTAGCTAAGAGTTTAGCATTAGTCTTAGTAGCCTCACCTGTTTCAACCGCGGCTTCCCAATACTTACGAAACTCCTCTGGTATGTCAGCGTACTCAATACTCTCTGCATCCTTAGGGCGTAACTTAATCCATGTTTCTTCTGCTTCTACTTCTGCTTCAGACTTAGTTTCCTCGGATGACTCAACTGCTTCCGCTACCACTACTGGCTCGGGAACTTCTTTACCGTACTCTTCTTGTGAGCGTTCTGCGTTATCTTTCCTAGCCTTAGCGTCAGCTGCTTTACGCTGCTTCTTAGTCATCGCTGCAACCTTCGCTACTTTCTTAGTCTGCTCTACTTCCTGTGCTGCAGCCTGCTCTGCTTCTGCACGTTGGGTCTCTGCACGCTGTTGGATAATCTCAAACATACGGTTTGCGTTCTCACGTCGCATCTCATCGTCAGCTGCTTGCTTAGCCTCTTCTTCACGGCGTTGTAACTCACGGTTCTGTATGATAATACGCTGGCGTTGTAATTCGTTTTGTTGTTCTTTCTGAGCAGTGGCTTCACGGTTCTGTGCCGCTGCTATTTCAATCTGTTCTTGGGTATACTCGGGGGTAACCAGTGGGTTATCCATGACTTCAATCTCTCTGTCACGCTGGTTGATTCCTTTTATACCACGTCTTTGCTGGGCTTGTAGAGCCTCATCAGTTCCACCTAGTTCCTGCTCAACTGTAGGCTGTACCTCAGTGTCTGGGAATAACTCTGTCTGACCTTCACCAACCACATCAAACACAGGCGTAGTTGAATCAGAGCGTGGGTCTTCAGCTGCTTGGCGCTGCCATATATCTGGGAATGCGTTGTCCTGCTCAGCGTTCGCTGTCTCATCTGCTTCCAATATTGCCGCTGAGTCCATTGCGTCAATGTCCTCTTGTATAGCTTCGTTCCTACCTAGTAACTCATCGCGCTCTGCATTGCTAGTAACAGTCTTAAGTATCTCATTGTTAGTTGCAAGCATAGACTCTAGCTCTGCGCGGGCGTCGATATCTGCGGTAGGTTGTGGTACGTCAGCACCGTCTATCTCTAGTTGCTCGCCTTCAATAGGGGCGTCGTTGAATTTAGTTTTCTCTTTCAGTAAGTCTACTTCGCTACCACCACTTAGGTCTACCTTACCTTTGTTCCTACCAGATAAGTTTGCAACACCACCGATTGGAGAACCGATACCTGCACCTGCGGCGAATGCATTTAATAAACGCTTCTTACCTTCTGGTGTACCTATCTCAGCCTCTGGGTTAAGACCCATCAGTAATGCTTCCTGCCCTGCCTCAGTTGAGCCCTCAGCCATACCACCAATACCAGCACCAATTGCACCCCTACGTGCAATACCACCACTGCCTCTAATGCCACCTAATAAGCGTGACGCAAGTAAAGCCTCCGGGGCTGTCTCTAATAATGTATATGGTATAGCACCGAAGAACGCTTTAAGTCTTGCGTTGTCAGGGTCTGTGTCTTTAACTTCACCGAAGATATCTGATGCACCAATTGCATAGTTGTTAGCAAGTACAGCAGATATACCCGAAGTCTGTCTAAGAATCTTCTGGTCTGCAGCACTCAAGGACTTAAAACTCTCGCCTTTCTCCTTGGCTTTCACTCTATTCTTGATGGCAGTTTTCAGTGCCTTCTTAAATGCTTCTTTGCCTGCTACTGCGGTGATACCCGAACCAAGTCCAGTAAGCTGTCCACCACCTGCCGCATACCCAAGCACAAATGTGGCTACTGACTCAATCATGTTCGGCCCTTGCTGGGCTAGGTTAGCTACGAACCAATCTATACCGGTCTCAACAGACTTAACATCCTCAGTGAACTCACGTTGGTATGGGTCGTTCTTTGCTAGGTCTTTAATCTGTTGTTCCTGGACAGCGCGCCCAGTTTCCTCAGCACCCATTAGCTCAAGCCCGTAACCACCTAGTAACTGCAGGTTATCTACACCAATACCGAAGTTCTTCTTAGCGAGTGTGCCACGCGAGGGGTCTTTAATGCTGTCAATCTCAGCTTGGTAGGCACTACGGTCTAGCGTCTGCCAGCCACCACCCGGTGGGGGCGTGTTAACTTCTGGGGCGTTGAGGTATTGCTCAGACTCAAGCATCTTACTGTGGTCATCACCAGCGAACAACAAACCGTTCACGAAGATTTGACCATCAGCATTCTCATATGCTTGTGCAAGTGCAGAGGATGGACCTCTACTTTGTGCTAGAGAGTCAGCGACAGTTGGTTGACCAAACGTACCTTGCATAACTGCATCTAACTTAGGCATACTAAACCCTTTATCAGCTGGCAGCTCGAATGCTTGGAACGGGTTGGACGACACCTCGAATGATGACGCCGCGAACGGACTTAAACCTGCTTTAATAGCCACTGGCTACCCCCTAGTTGTTAAGTGGATTAGGTAATCCTATACTCTTCCAGAAATCTGACTTACTAAAGTCCATTGTACCACCTCTAATTCTAAACACAGTGTCTTTACCAAGCTGGTTAGTGACATCCGTGAACTTAGATAGTGCCTTACCAGATGGAGACTTACCAGGTCTTGGGTTAAATAAGACAGTCCGACCATCAGTGGAAGTTAAGAACCCACCGCCATCACTGCCTAGTGAGTTAAACTTCCACTCTAGTGAGTTAAACTGTTGCTCGAAGGCTAGCTTGTCCTTCGCGTTTATGCCTTTAAGTTGCTCAGTAAGTAGTGCTCTAATAGTCTCACTCTCGTTCTTAGCAGTGGATTGTTGTGTTGATGCACCCTCAATCTGTTGCTCAACCTGTTTCTGTGCGTTCGCTGCTGACTGTGCTCTAAACGTAGGGCTAGACTGCATACGCACTAGATTCTGTATAGCATCAGCAGTCTGAGGTGTGCCAGACATTTTACCGTTTGAGATAAGGTTATACATACCATCTGACCTAGGCTGGACAATAATCTTAGAACTAGTGAACGACGATAATACTGCTGAGATACGACGTGGGTCATTATCATTCACTAACTCTGTGATACCCTGCTCACCAATAGCTGCATAGATTGACACATCCTTCTCGCTAAGCTGTGCACGCAATGCGTCATACTCTGTCCAGTCACCACTAATCTGTGCAACCTTACGAGCGTTCTGCGCTTTATAGAGCAGTAGCTGGCGTTGCTCATACCCTTGTCGTACTAAACCATCTAATTGAGCTGGGTCTAGTAGGCTAGGGTCTACCTGCATACCAACTACTTTCGCTAACTGTGCGGCGTTGCTCTTACTAAGTTGGGTTTTGTATAAATCTTGGATAGCTGTCTCATTGGCCTTTTTATCTTTATTTAGTTTCTCCATGAACACCGGGGCGTTAGCAATGTCGTCGTCTAATGTATTAATATCAGCCTTAATTTTAGATAAGTAATCTTTATGTTGAGCATCAGCCTTTGCAATTTGTTCTTTGGTATGTACAACAGCATCACCGCCATTCGCCGTTGCTACGGGTTTGAGCCCATCGACACTAGCCCCAGTTAGTTGTGGTTTAATATGGGTGAAGTAATACTCAGCCAATGCTGCTCTTCGCTTATCACCACTGTAGTCTACGGTACCCAGCTCAGCTTTAGACATCCCATAGAAAGGGTTAGCCTTAGTAATCTCATCTGGGTATAAGGTAAAGTATTTTTCGGCATCACTATCACCAACTAGGTCTGTATTAAAGAATTGCTCAACCTCGTTACTCTTAGCTAATGCAGCCTGGAACTCCGCATCTGTCATATCTGTATTATTTATACCTAACCAGCCCGATGCTTGTGGCCCCCAGCCTCCACCAGTTGAACCCATCTGCACTATATCCTCAGATGAGGCTACGAAGTCCTGGGCAATCGCTTGCGGGTCAGCATCAGCACCAAAGAGCTTTTGTAGCCCTGAATGCCCCGCGTCAGTTGGTACTGCATACTTTGGTAGGTACTGCGAAGAACCCATATCCATTTGTGCCTTTTGTAGCTCTAATAGTCTAGCTTTTGCCGCGGCAACGTCACTTTGGCGCTGGGTTGCGGCTACCACCGCAGTATTGTAGTCTTTATTACCTTGGAGGATTGAAGCATCACGAGCTGTGGCTAAGTCGTTTTGTCCGCTAGTATCAAATATAGGTATCTGCCCTTGTCCTGCAACTGGAACTTGACCAGCAACTGGAACCTGACCGCCAACTGGAACTTGTCCTTGACCAGCAACTGGAACTTGTCCTTGACCAGCAACTGGAACTTGACCAGCAACTGGAACTTGACCAGCAACTGGAACTTGACCAGCAACTGGAACTTGTCCGACTTGGCCTTGACCACCGAACTGGAAACCACCAGCTGGTGCTGGGTTGCGACTAGCCCGAGCATTACGGATATCATTAAGGCGCTGTAACTCTGCAAGCTTCTGACGTCTAATCTCTTCGTTATATGCAGTGTCTCTATCTTCCCCAGCCTGGGTACGCTGGCGGTCGACTATATCTTTTGCAATAGTGCGGTCTTCCTCCGCCATTGTTCTTCTACGAGTGGTTTGGTCGCGGACGACCTGTGCCCCCTGTTGCTGTGCTCCAAACCATGTCCCCATGTTACGCTCCTGGTTGAGTTGTTGCGAATCCGAATAACTGGTTATACCCTTCGCGCTCTTTATCTCTCGCTTCTTCTGCTGAGTCGTACTGACTACCTAAGTTGGCGTAGTATCCACTCAAACCTGCAGAAGTTGGTAGCATACCTACACCACCTTTTTGTAATGCAATCTTCTCCTCTAAACCACCTTGGTAGCCAGAGTCAAATGCTGACGCTGCGTGTTTACCGCCTGCTAATGCACCTCTACGTCTGATTGAGTCAGTTAAACCTGCACGCCTACCACTTGAGCCTGCTCTACGCACTGCTTCGTTAGTTCTCCGTGCATCCTGGCTCTTAGCAGCGTTTGCTTTCTGTCTTGCTAGATATGTAGGGTCTACCTGCATAGCCTGCTGTAACAGCTTGCGTGCCTCAGCCAATTTAATTGTATCTACTTCTGCCCCTTGTGCTTCTAGTCTAGCAACCACAGCTTTACGCTGGTCAATTAACTCTTGCTGTTGCTCAGAATATTCAGATTGAACCAGTGCATTAGTTAGCATGTTACCGCCCATCTGTAGTGATGCTCTACCTAAGTTCTCAGGGCTGTATGCAGTTTCTAAACCTGCTTGGAAGCGCTCCCCGAATGTGCCCTTTGGCGCTTTAGGTGGTGGCGCTTTAGGTGGTGGCGCAGGTTGTTGCGTAGGTTGTTGCGTAGGTTGTTGCGTAGGTTGTTGCGTAGGTTGTTGTGCGGGCTGTTGTGCGGGCTGTTGTGCGCCTAATGCATCACCAGTAGCTGACTGTGTCGTACCGCCACCTACAAAAGTTTGGTCCGCTAGCAACGCATCATTATAGTCTAACGAGCTCAGCCCAACTTGTGCCTCTTGTGCTGCAGATAAACCACCGTAAGTACCGTCTGCCATAGTTGGACCTATCATAGGGTCAACAGATGCAGTAGGTGCGGCAGATGTTGGTGCAAGCAGAGGGTCACTAACAGGAGCATCAAAGCCTGGGCCTGTCATACCGTCTGTTGGAGTAGCAGTAGGGGTTGACATATACCCAGCAATACCGCCTGAAATAGCGCCACCGAGCATACCTTTCCTCCAGTCACCGCCTGTCGCTGCTGAGGCCACACCGCCCATAATACCACCGGCTACTGCTGAGCCCATAGTCGCACCAATACTAGCCGAGAGGCCGATACTTGCCGAGATGGCTGGAGCAACAAAGGGTATAGCTACCATAGCTGCTACAGCGATAATCTTCTTAGCACCGCCTCCATGTTCTGTTGGTTGCATTGTATTCCTAACAGCAGTGGCTAGGGGTGACATAGGTATGTAATCGATATTAGGGGTCATAATTAATCCTCGTTTAAGTTAAGTCGCATCTGCGCGTATTTATGTTCAAAGCCAAATCTAGTTATTACTCGAGCCATGGCTGGTGAGACTAACGCCTCTATAGCTCGGATGCCGTTCATGTAAGCCCACCCACATAGCTTCTCCCAGAATTTTCCAAAGAATGGGTTTAGTTGTGAACCGCCGATTGCAACTACGTTCAGTGCATCTAGCTTAGGGTATTGCACATGCTCCATCACGATAACGAACTTGACATCAGGGTATTCACCTTCATCCTTCTTACATATAAATACAAACATTTGTCCTTGTGTCGCACTGTTGTATATATCATCTGTTGTAAATTCGCCATATATCGCTTTCGCAACAACCTTATCTATTAATGGAACACATTGAGCCCAGTATAAATCATAGTGCTCTTGTGTTGCAAGTAATAAAGGTTCATAGCCGCCAATTTCCACATTGTCTTTCTCTCCCATAATTGTCTAGCTGTTGCTGCCTCCTTTAGGGTTAATAAGTTTCTCGAAGAAGTCTGTGCCCTTTGCTTTCACAACGTCAGCTGGGATTACAAACTCTCCTTTAGATACATTAATGTTTACATCATCTGCAGTAGGGGTTGAGCCAGACATAATCTCGCCACCCTCCATGAAGTTACCACCCATCTCTGACTTCGCTGCCTTCGCTGCTAATAATAACACAAAAATTAAACCTTGGTCATACTCAGGACTTAAGTCAGCTTCAGTCGCAAGACCTTGTTGGATTGCAAACTGTCTAACTTGTGGGTACATATCTGGATTTTGCAAAGCAACTGTTGCTAATTGTACAGCCATGTTTAATTCTTCTTGGGTTAGCTCACCTGATTGCATAACTTCCATAATTGTCTGCTTAATCTGGGCTACTTTCTCAGGCTGCTCCTGCATGAACTTCTGCATGTGCATCTCCATCATCTTAGGGTCCATGCGTTGTTCAGCTTGGCCTTGAGGGCGTAACCCAGCTGGTATGCCAGCTTGTGGGACTGGTGCTCCACCAGGTCCTACTTCGCCACCCATCGCGTATGATGGTTTCGGTTGGTTCCTGAAATCCATAGTTGGTGCTCTCCCATTTGGTTGTGTTGGGTTCATACTACCATAAGCTTGGTTGTTTGTCTGCGTTCCGCGAGGCATTAGTTGTTGTAATCCCGCTGGTAAGTCTAAAGACTCTGTGTTGTAAATCATATTAATTCTCCTATCCTTTAAGTTGCCCTAATAGGACATTAATTGTTGCTCTTGTTGTTGCTAAATCGTTCGCTAAATTCTGTACATCATCCCGTAACTTTATAAACTCAGCTCCGTCTGCTAGCGATTCACCAGATGGTAGCCCTGAAATACCTGACCACGTCTTACCTGTTGCAGTTACTACGCGCATCGTCTGCGTTTCCATTGATGATACACGAATGTTACCCCTAATGATAGCCGCACTTGCAAGGTCTGATTCACCCCTAGCGCCAATCAATAATTCCACATCTTCTTTAATTGCACTGAATATCTGAGCCTGCCAATCTGCTAAGCCGTCAGTGGGGATGTTCGGGATGCCTGTGAATCTACCTGCCACTATGCACCCCTCAGCCCGTATGGTGTTTCACCTAGGTGGATTGCTCTCACTCTTGCAGCACCTGACACTGACACTTCAAAGGTGTCAGAGCGGTAGCCAGCTGGGAGTCTGAAGATTTTATCGGAGCAGATATTCCCCTGGAATACCAAGACTTTGTCAACCCATAGTTTAAATGTGATACATAAGAAAGAGGTTGTGGTCTTAGAGTTACGAGTTATGCAGTCACCGTTAACAACCATGCATCCGTTAATCGCACCACTATTCTCAACACGAGCACCTGACACCATATAGTCAGTTGGCCCATTCAGCGTACCTAACTGTGCAGCCTCTGCCCAGCGCAGTACATTGTATGCTGTTGCTGCTGTGTTGTATGCATTGATAGCATCAATCTCAGACTGAGGTGTGTCATAGTCTGCAATCACTCTAGCAGCACCGATGTTCATGTACTCTTTAATTACGATGGTTTTCGACTTCCACTCCATAGGGGTTAGTGGCTGTGTCCTATCATCCCACTGATATATATTGCCAGTTGTGTCAGTGATGTAGTACATCTTATTCGTTATTTGGTCAGTGAATGCTGCAGTGAACGTAGTCTGTACAGTCATGAAGTATCCGCCAGTCTTGTCGTGCTTCTCAAATATAAACGAGTTGCCCGAATGTGAGCCGAAATATTTACCATTATATAAGTGACCAACAACTTCACTTGGGGTTAACTCATCTTCCCAAGTATCCCAATCATGGATTAATTTAGTAACAAGCTCGACACCCTTAGACAGTGAGTAAACCGCTAGTCCACCATGCGTTGTATATACAACCCCGTACCCCATGTTAACTACTGAGCGCTTCGACAGGCATGGGTATAGTGTATCGACACGAGCAACAGTCATAGTCGATGGGTCGTTACCAGATGCTGCGTATGGATATGCTTCAGTTAAGATTATGATATACCCCGACACTGCTTCAACTGCTACAATGTCAGCGTCGAATGTAATGCGGTACTTAATAGGCCAAGCGTGTGGTTTATCTACCTCTGAGAAGCACAGCTGATTATCGAAGAACCCCATAAGGATATTGTTATTAGCAACCTTAATACCTTGTAAGTTAATCGGGGGCTCGTCGTAGTAATCAGAGTCTAGTATGGTTGTTAGGTTCGTATCTAAGAAGTCATCAGTGTATGTGTATGAGCCATCGCCCCAGTATCTCGCAGGGTCTGACAGGCTCTCAGCAACGTCGTGGTACAGCGTACCTGCAGTGTCAGCAGTCTCGCCTACATCGGAGGCAGTCTGGTCATATGTAATTGTGTACTCATCAACTACAGTCTTGACAGTACCACCGGTGATATTAAATGATGTTGTCGTGCATCCACTTAATTTAAACCTATCGTCAATAATAAAGTTATGGGGCTCTGCAAAAGTCACAGTGGAGATGTTGCCACTACGTGCTACCTTCGTAGTAGCCACAGGGAACCAACAGTCTGACAGCTGGTAATACTCTGTACCTGAGGCTGACGGCAGCGTCCTGTAAATACGCAATCCGCGGATATAATAATCAGATGAAGGGTTAGCAGTCGGTAAACCTGTGATAGTTACAACCTGACCCTCCTTAATATACAGCTCGTCAGTAGGGATTGAAGCGATTGACTCCTCACCCCATGGTGTTATCCATGTGTACACATGCGTACGAATCTGTGTATTACCCGCTAAGTCTACTCTACCTGCCGTATCTGAAGCAGTGGAAACCGCATCACCTGGGTTAAAGTATTGGAATGTTGTTGTTCCTGTGACAGTAACTTGTACATTAACAGAGTTAAATTCTTCGCCTACTGTTGAGGTGAAGTCACGGATTGTTACAACATTACCTGTACTTAAGTTATGCGCTGTACCTGTGGTAATCGTTGCTGTGTTACCTGAGTCACGTGCATATGAGGCTGTATTTGTTACAGTGAATGACGCCGCAGACGTAGTTGGAGTTGTCGTAGGTAGCGGCAGCCCAAGATTGTAATATGTGTTTGGGTAGGGTGCACCCGTTGCAGTTGCTAGGGCGTAGTTGGAAACCTTAGGGGCTCCGTCGCCTGTATAGTAGAACCTCTGCTCGTCGTCCTCAGTGGATGAGGCTACTGCAATGTCCACGTCTGTTGCCCACGTTAACCACTTAAGTGTGCCTGCTGCTATGTCACGTAGAGCATATAATGTTTTAATTGTACCTGTGCGATTAGCATCAGCGACAACAACTGGCTCCTGGTAGGGGATAAGGTCACCAGAATATAGCTTGGTGTTGTACGCTACCTGTGCTGCACCGTCAGGTAATAGCTCCGTCGAAATCTTCGGGGCTTCACCTAGGAATTTATGTATTTTAACTGCACCCATTCTCTGCTTCCTTAACTGCTGCCGTCTGGTCTTCAACTAACGGCGGCTCAATACTTTCCGGTTCTTCTATAACTATACACCCCTCAGGCACTGTGTCGCTGCGTGCAAGTGACCCGTTAGGGTACATTACAAGAGGGGTATTCTTCACTATGGGTTCATCTCTGCTTCTAGCACTTCGATTCTTGCGATTGCTTCTTGTAACGAGGCTACTAATAGTGGAACTAGTTTACTCTGGTCAATACCTTGATAGTCTGGAACACTACGAGTACCCATAACAGCTTCAGTTACGACAGTATCACCGTCCATTACTGCTGGTGTTACTTCGTATTCCTCGTCCATCATAGCATCTTTAGTACCCGTAGCACATTCAGGAACTACTTCTTGTGCTTCGTGAGCAAAGAAACCGTCTGTTCTTGAGCCATCTACTTTCCAAGCAAAGTTAATCGGTCTTAGTAGTTTAAGCCTATCAATAGAGCCTTCCATTGGAACATCAAGTTCTTTTAGTCGGTAGTCTGATGATGTGTTGTATGCTGTTGAATTAGAGTACATAGAGATACTTCCAACAGTGCCATTTCCGTTTCTAAACTTAACAACACCAAAGGCGGTGACGTGGTTGACTTGGAAGTCTTGCAATGGGTTGATGCTTGTTGATGCTATATGAAACGCTGTCGTGATACCCCCACCAAGGCTATCGGGATTAATTGACACCGTGCCATCATTAGCGATAGTCATAGCAGTAGTCCAACTAATAGCTGTGTCTGCTGTGCCTGATGGTGCTACTCTAAATTCGTGATAACCACCCATTTGTTGATATTGCGAAGATGTATCAGTATTTATATACTTCCAACCACCTGCATTTGATGTGCTTATTTGCCGACAGTTATTACTGATATACATCTGGTCACCAGTTGAATCGGTTGTTGCAGATATTGAACCCATAGAACCAATTCTTAAATGCGGTCTACTTGAAGGAATATCACTCTCTGGAGTTACGCCAATACCTACATTCTCACTAGCATCAATAGTAATAGCTGTACTCGTAGCGTTATCATCAATACCTGTTGATTCAAAGCCTGCAATAGTGCCAGTCATAGTACCACCTGCTAGAGGTAAGTTATCTGCAAACTCTGCGAACAGCGCTGCTGTTGGGCGTAACTCCAGTCTGTCGTTAATTGCGAATGCTCGTGCTGTCGTGTTATCTTGGCCTCGAGTCATTGTTAATGTGTCTGTTGACCTGGCGGTTACTTTAATAATCTCAACATTATTGCTCGTGTCAACCAGTGTGCACCAGCAGTAGTCGCTTGCACCCAGTGTTGGGAATAGTGCGCCTTGTCCCGATGTCAGGGTCAGTGTCGTAGCACCTGAGGTTATTGCAGCAGCTAAAGTACCTGATGCGTTGTTAGTAATTTTTACACCCATAAATTCTCCTAGTTAACTTTGCACTCGCATACACATGGTTGCGTTGATTGTACCATACTCTGCTGGGGCATAATCATCTGTGAACCCATCTGAAACCCCTTACTTGGCATCTGCAGCATCTGTCCAAAAAAGGCTAAACTTGATACGGTTATCGTAATACCTATAATAAACGCTGTTATTGAACATTTATTCATACTTTCATCCTCGGGTCTTTAACCATAGTTTAAGGTTAAGACTAGCATTAAAACTATGAATAAACTAATCTGTAGTTCTATCTTCATTTCTTCATCCTATGTTGAACATAACGCCATGCAGGTGTCTTTTCAGTTCCAAAGTTTACTTCAATCATCTTCCCTTAGCCAAACTTGAACCAAAATACATCTCAACAATTAGTGATGTCCATTCAAAGATTTCATCATATTTAACTAACCCTCTAACCATAGTATATTCAACAGTATCACTAGTAATATCAAACCCTAGGAAGCTAATACCTTCGTGAACAATAGGAACAGCAGTAGGAATGT
>Ga0209658_1000525_pt1 | contig 27566 bp, 61 predicted proteins | sample SaaInlV_150m_DNA_6_FD_184656 | JGI IMG/M metagenome (GOLD analysis project Ga0209658, IMG submission 184656) | Marine microbial communities from expanding oxygen minimum zones in the Saanich Inlet - SI037_S4LV_150m_DNA (SPAdes) (version 2) | ecosystem: Environmental > Aquatic > Marine >...
ACCTTTCTCAGTTTTTTATTTATAACTGGATTTTCTTCTTTAAAACAATTAATTATTTGTTTCAATTACATCCTCGGATTATTATTATCATACATTTTTAATGCTATATAACCTAACAGACATACTACTAAAAATTCAAACATTTTTTACTGCCCTATACTTAGATTTTTTTGATTTATCTTTAACAACTATTTTTCCTTTAAGTTTACCTTTTGTTCCAAGGTGATTTTTAATAAACCAATCAGGAATTTCACCATCGGAATCTTCCATATCTCTACGAAGAGCTCTACGAATATTACTCAACTTTTTCCATTTACTATCACTTCTATTTTTCCTACGATGTTTACTTATTGGCATTTCGTTCCTCTATTTTTTTTCTATAAAGTTTAGCATCTTCATCATAGGCTGCCCAAAATGTTATTGTGGACTCTCCTTCTTTATATGAATATTCTTTCATCTTATGTGCTATGTGAAATGGTGTTTTTGTTTTCTTGGCCATTGTTACTCCTTATGCCTGTGCTAATTCTACATTAATATTATCATATCTATATTCCCAATAAAATAATACTAAGTCTGCTAATTTATCCAGATACTTTGGGGTCAAAGTTCTCTCTGGATACATAAAATCAATTATAGTTGGTTGTGTTACATTAACATCCATTTATCTGTATATCCTTATATTTAATATTCACTTCTCTTTCAAGAGTATCTATTATATAGTTTAAATCATTTTTTGCTCCACCTAAATCTGATTCGTTTTCTACAAACCCATTAGATGTAGAATCTAATTGATTACTAATTGATTCTAATTCTTCTAATATTTCTACTTTTGACATCTTACTCCCATATTCTTGCTAATCTGCGGACGAAACCTAATGTGGCTCCGAATCCAAATGCTATAGCCGCTATTTGTAAATTTCCCATATATAATGCCGTTGATGATATTATATAGGATGTAAATCTTACTACAGCGTATATTGAAAAATTGCCACTAGCTTCTACAAAGTTTTTTCTTGACATTTCTTATTTCCTTAATCTTTTCTATTTTTGATGGATGAACAAATTTTCTCCACTTACCTTTTGTGGTTTCATCCAATAATTTTTGTTGTTTTATAGTAATCATATTTATTACATAACCTTTTTATTTCATAACCTTAATAAACCTACGGGTGAATTAACACCCGTAGATAATATCACCTACTATACTAATTTAATGTTTTAACATTTTTAGCAACGGGCCCTTGTTTTCCTTCTCCGATTTCAAACTCAACTTTTTGACCTTCTTCTAAAGTCTTATAGCCGTCTGTTTGAATTTCAGAAAAGTGAACAAAGTAATCTGTATCGCCTGATGCTGAATCAGATACAAAACCGTATCCTTTTTTGCCATCAAACCACTTTACTTTACCTTCACTCATGATTTTCCTTCTTTGTTTATGTTGTGATTCAAGAAATCTTGCTGTTTTTTCACAGCCTTTTTTATCGCTTCTTTTTTTTCTTTATGTCGGGCAACTAACATTTGTTCTTTTGTCCGACGTTTAGATCTTTTACTTACTAATTTTTTCTTTTTAGGTGGTGAAACCTTAGTTGGTTTCTTAGTTCCTTTTAACTTAGGTTGTTCTTTACCCTTATGATATACCGAACCATCTTTATCGACAAACTCCGCCATCCAATGCCATCCTGCTGGACGACCTGTGGGTTTGTATCCTTTAGGTTCTTCTAATGGTACTGACCTAATTGTACATCGTGAACATTTTACACTATCTGCTTCATCACCAACTTGTTCATATCGTCCACATACCTTACACGACATATACCGTATATTTCCTTCCATATAACTATAATATGTTAGTTTATTTTTCTTACTCATTTTATTACTTCTTTACAACTTCCTTAATTTCTCAACAGGTAATAGTAATCTATGTTCATATGAACCTTCTTTTTGTACTACAGTATATATATCTTTTTCAATACTTTCAACCTGATATGGTGGTTCATTTTTATCACTTAAACCAACTATTAAAACTTTAACCCAATCATCAACTACAATTTCAGTATTTTTCAATATTAAACTCCCTGTTTATGTTTCTTACTAAATCTATTATCTTGAACTTCCAAAATATGTTTACAATATTTTGTCTTGAACTTGTGTCGGAAAGTAAATGCCTTACAATCACACGCCCATTCAATTCTACTTCTATCAAATCTTATATCGTAGTCTTTACCATCTACCTTATAATGTTCCCAATCATATTCATCTATGAGAACTCCATCAAATTTCTTAATTAAATAATCTAAATTACTCAAAAATTATGACCCATTTTAGTTAACCAGAAATCTTCACTCTCTAAAAATTCATTATCAATATAACTCATTATATCTTCTGCTAAATTAGAATCCATTTCCCATAACTCATCCCCGGTATAATGAGATTGTTCTTTTTTATCTTCCCAATAAATAGTTGAAATCTCAACTTCATCTCCATCCATATTCCAAGCTACGGTTAATAGTTTACCACCCGGTACAATATATTCAAATTCTTCGTCGTGATTCCACATCATACTTGTTTACTTTTATACTCCAACTCGGATTTTAAATCTTCCATAACTTCATCAACAATTCCTTTATCACCAAATCCGAGTGCGTTATACCATTCCCAAGAATCATCATTAAAATCCATTTCCATTAGATTCATAGGTTCATCAACACCAATCTTACCACCAATTAACATAGGGAAAGTATCCCCACTAATCTTGTCTAATGCGGTGCCAACACTAAATAGAAGGACTACATCACCGATGTATCTATCATTTTCTATTAAGTATTCATTCAAATTCATTATTTAACTTCCATTTCTTATACCTAAATATACAACATAAATAGTATATAAGTCAAGCCTTTTTTTCACTTTTTTTAATTATTTTAGTTATTTCACGTTTTTTAAGTCTTTGTGTGAATTGATCATACATCTTATTCAATGCTTTTCTCTGTTTTACACTCAAACTACCCCTACGATAAACTTGTTTTTCAATAGAATCCAAGAAATATAATTTCTCATTTATATAATTCTTAGTATAATTACACTCAGCTAATCTCCGTTTAATCATATTCAACTTAGCTATGGTATTTTCTGTATAATCTAATTTATTTTTCCGTAATTTAGGATCAGTTTCTTTTATTAAATATTTTGCATAAGTTTTAACTATATCTGTAATAGATGATTCCATTTTGGGTGTAATCTTTCTACCACTTATTAAAGCTCCATACATACTAAATATAAAATCATGATAAGAATTTGGAAGTTTAGTTCCAGTAGTACCACGTTGAGGTATATAATTCTCATCTTTTGTAATGGCTTTTAATTGTTTAATTCTTCTACCAAATAAAGCTTTATTTTCTGCAATCTTTTCATAATATTTACCAATACCAGGTTTTTTAGCAGTTTTTTTAACTGATACTGTTTTTTTAGCTACTTTTACCATCGCATTAAATCTCATTATAAATATAACCATCCACCGAATCTATCGGCGTTTTTAAAAGTTTCTTTATCATATATAGAACCTCTAATACAATTACCTTTTGTGTGAGGTCCTCTCCAACCCGCTGGTTTGTAAATATTTCCTGTATCTATTTCTACAAAACAATGTATGCGATCAAAATCATACTTATTATCATAAACTATTCTATCAAATCTACGACCTTTAACCATTCTTATTGAATACTTATCAGGAGATAAATCTCTTGAATTAGATTCTTCTGTAAATCTATTTTCCAAGTAATTCATAAACTCTATGAGTGTTTTATCATAATTCATATTAATCTAATATAATCCTAAACTACTCAAATATAATTTACCAACTCTTAAATAAAAATAAGAACTCATTAAACCTACTAACACTTTTACCATTAAAATCATTTATATTCTCTCATTATCTACTATAATATAAGCATAAAAAGATATACGAGTCAAGCTTTATTTTAAAAATGTTCTAGTCGCCTTTTTAGCAGTAGGATTTGATTTCTTAGGTAACAAAGCTACCGGAAATTTATATCTTCCACCATTACTAACCTTTTCCATCAATACTGGGTACTTACTTGAACGGGGTTTCCATCCAATCACTTTATAATCCTCACCTAAGTGATTAATTATATCACCCAACTTAGATGTAACATTATACATTGAAGCATAACTATTATAGTCAGTAGCTTCCTTTGTCATAACCATACCATTCTGTTTAGTAGATACATTTAATTTTAAAGTCATATTATCACTACCAAACGAAGCATTACCTCGTTTAATATCTACATTCCATTTAGAAGCAATATCACCGAGTGCTTTCTCGATATCATTACTTATCATATTTACTGAATTTTTATTTAACATTAATTATTTAACCTTTTCTTTATACCTAAATATAAGCATAAAAAGCTATACGAGTCAAGCTTTATTTTCATTATTTTTACTCATAAATTTTCTTATATTTGAATTTTGTTCATAACCTAATATACACATAAAATACTATATGTGTCAAGCTTTATTTTATTAAATAAAATTGGGAGCCGGTTACCCAGCCCCCAAAATTAACTATATTTAGAATCTTACAGAAAGACCCATATTGAAGTATCTTGGTGTTCCAAGAAATACTTCAGCATTATGAGCTAAGTGAAGTTTATCACCGAATCCATTATACTGTGAATTATCAACTGCGTCTTGTACATAAACTGCATCAAGTGCATTAAATAAATGACCTGTTAAAGTCATATCATATCCTGCAATCTTAGGTAGTTTATAAGCTGCGTGTAAGTCTAAACGATTGTATGCTGGAGCTTGCCATACTTGGCTTCTATCAGCATCTCCAGAAAGTTCTCGTGAACCTGGACTCCAATCAGCGTAGTTCTTATCATACATCTTAAAGATACCTTGCAATCTAAGACCATCTATTGGTGTAAGTGTTGTGCCTAAGACATAAGCTGTCTGAGGTTGGTCACCTACAAATAGTCCATCAAGTGTATAAGTGTAAGATGTTTGTTTTGGTGTGTCTCCGTCATATTCTGTATAAAGACCATCGGCGTCACCATCAAACTTCCACTTACCAAATGATACTGCTCCGTCTAAACGAATCATATCATTTAACTTCATTGAACCTTCAATTTCAAGTCCTTGGTGTTTTTGACCGATACCTTTTAAGAATATCACGTCAGTATCACCACTTGAACCTTGTCCGGTAGTTACAGATTTAGTAAGGTTTCTATCTTTCCAATCAGTATTGTAAGCACTTACTTTAACTGCGAACTTATCAGATTCAAAGTTAACACCTGCTTCTGAACTAATGAATGATTCATTCAATGGGTCTGAAGCAACTGTACCATCATAGTAGATTACGTTATCCATAATCGGTGGTTTCTCAACGTATCCTGTATTAGCAAATACACTAACGTTATCATCCACGTCATACATTACACCACCTTTTACTTGGAAAGTAGAAATAGCATCTGCTTTAACTACTTCGTTAGCAACTGTAAAGTGGTCTTGGTAAGAATACTTAATACTTGATAATCCACCCATACCATATAGGTTAAGTTTATCTTTAGTATATTTACCCTGTACGAATCCACCTAACCAATCAACTGTAGTACTATTATGATATGCTATGATATCACCAAGTCCTTGCATTTGACTAGCTGCAGTTGTATTATTTTTGTTAGATTTATTAACAAAATAATCACCACCAAGTAAATCACGAACTTCACGAGCGTGTTCTATACCTGCGGTTCGCCAATCAATACCTACTTGAACTTCAAGTTCATCTGATACTTCATAGTTCAATTTAGAAATCAAACCATACGTATCTTGACGATTAATTGAGTTGCGTAGAATACCCTTTGAACGATTTTGAGTTGCGTGGAAATCAGTATCTACGTTATCAGAATTAGCTGCAATAGCTCCATCCCAATTCCAAGTCCACGGGGAACTTGCGTACCATTTTTCTCCTTCAACTGCAGGACTTCTGAAAGAACTACCATAAGTTCCTGTACCACCGCCTGAACCACCACTCCAATAAAGGACTGAACTCAAACGAGTTTTTTCATTTATTGTCAAGTAATGATTAAGATTAACCAATGGTTTATGAAAGAAGTTTTCTCTTTCATTTAGGAAGTTAGAATTATGTCTATCAGTTGTACGAGCACCATACATATACCAATACTGTTGTCCTTTATAGTCTGAACTAACAGGACCCCAATTTTGACTGAATGTGCGACCAGCTTCGTGTTCGAATTTAGCCCCAGCTTTGAAAGCGTCAGTATCGTATCCATCAATATCACCAGCTAACTCTTGTGAGTAAGTTGCGATATTCTGTTTGTACAGATTTTGACCGTGACGTTGTGGTGCACCTATTGCGTATAGTTCGAATCTGTTCTTTTTATTTAACTGATATGAACTACCTAAGTACCAAGCCCAAGCATCTGTCCAGTTTCCATCAATGATTCCATCACCAGTCTTACGAACTATCGTTCCACTAAGTGCCAGTTTTTCACCAATCAAACCTGAATTGTAGTTAACAGTAGTTTTAAGAAAACCACCATCTCCACCTTCTTGTTTGAACTTACCACCTTTTGTCATTGCGGCAGGGTCTGTAATAATGTTCATAGTTCCACCAATAGATGGTGTAGCTAAATTAACAGCACTTAAACCACGTTGCATCTGAATGGATTGAGCTGCATCTGCAACACCATCCCAGTTAGACCAATAGACCCACCCATTTTCCATATCATTCTGTGGGACTCCATTAATCATTACTGCTACGTTTCGTTGGTTAAACCCACGAACATTGATACGAGCATCGCCCGCACCACCACCTTGTTGAGTTGCATATACACTTGGTGTAGTATTCAAAGCCATCGGAACATCTTGACTACCAAGACGAAATTCCAACTCTTCTTTACCAACTGTTGTGTGTGCAACAGGTGTTTTTTCATCTGCTCTTGAAGCTAAAACCTCAAGTGCCGATAACTCAACAACGGAAACTAATAGTCCGAAGTCAAGCGTTGCATCACCACTAACATCAATAGATTTAGTGGAAGATGCATACCCAATAACTGAAGCCGTAACTGTGTAAGAACCATCACCAACCTGGATTGAATAAGTACCATCCTCTAACGAGGCAGATCCCAAGTCCGTTCCTTCAACAACTACATTTGCTCCAACCAGGGGTTCACCCGTATCTGTGTTAATTACTTTGCCTGATATACTCTGTGCAAAAATTGCAACAGGTAACAACAAAATACCTAACAGGGAGATTAAGTTACGTTTTGTTTTCATTAAACGTCTCCTGTTTGTTTTACATTATGACAATTCTTGGTATTGTCGCCCAACCAACTATCTTCTCCGTAAAGATAGATTTCCGAGGTGAAACCTTTATTCACTATTAAATATCTCTCTACTTAAAATAAACAAAAATAGGGCGAACAAAATACATTGGCCGCCCTACTGTGTTATATGCTATCTTCAACTTACAAATCATATGACTAATTTCATAACTAATCATGTATAAATAGATTTTTAATTTGTCTAAATTCATTTTTTTTTATGTTTTACCTGACCCAATACCACCACGTCTAACTTTATGTGCAATTTCAGGTTCTTCTACTGGGGTTGGTTTTAATTCCTTTACTTTTTCCTTCTTCCAAGTTGTTTTATTTACTGTATCTGGTTTCTTTTCAACTACTTTCTTTTCATTATATACTTCATATCTACGAACTCCACCAGTTAATGCTACTTGGTATGCCACTACTAAACTTACGGCTAATGGATCAAATACAAAGATAAGAATAAAGATAAAAAATTTAACAACTGTATCAATGTCGGTATTGAATGTTCTGGCTAAATAAATTGCTGGGCCTACATCAACTCCTGTTTCTATTAACCCTACTTTTAAATCTCCAACCTCTTGTTTAACCTTTAGTATTGCATCGTTTAATTCTAATACCTTTGGATTATAATCTTCACGAAGTTTTCTTTTAGCGGTAATGTAGTTATCAGGTAATGATGATAGTGATTGAACTAATTCATCTTTAAGATATACTTTGTCATCTTCTAATTGTTCTAATCTATCTTCTTTATACAATAGTGTTGTTGATTGTTTCTCAAACTCTATTGTGGCACCTTGGTATGCATTAGATAAAAAACCGAATATACCTGCACTCGTTATTAATATCAAAGTAATTACACCCACTAACAAATATGATTTCATAAATGTATTGATTATTCCCCAATATCTATATAGATATGCGGCCGTAACCAATTTGGCCAGCTCCAAACTACTTGCCATAAATATAACTGCTACTGTTGCACCAGCAAATAATTTACTTAAACCAAATACTGAAAAGAATGCCGCGTTACCAGCAACAAACAATGCAGTGAATCCCAGTAAGGGTATAAAAAACTTAATCTTTTCTAAAAACAAAATATCTCTCCTATAATGTTACTAATAAATATAGTATATATAGGATAATTTGATTAATCGTCCTCTTCTAAATCTATAAAATTATCTAAAAAATCAGTTTGTTTTTCTAATTCAATTACTAATTCACTAATAACTGCCCAATTTTCCGAATCTCTGGCATCTTTTAATTGAGAGATTATTCTCTTTATTGCGTCTACTATTTGTTCGCATCTATCCTTATATCTCATGCATAAGTCCTTTTTATGTGTTGTTTTAAATTTTCTTTTCTATCTGTATTTTTCTCGTGATACCAAACCCACGCGTAAGTGGTTTGGAAATGTTTTATTTTATCATTCAACTTTGACACAGATTTTTCTAAATAAAATTCGTTTTCGGTAACATCATTAAATCCTAATTTACCCGCCACCTTTACCAATGTATCATAATCTCCTTCTTCAGAAGCGTCATTGGATTGTTTATATAATTCTTCAAGTTTTTTCTTATCTTCTTCTTCCATCTTACTGTTATTACCCAACTTATCTGGGTGAGTAAGAGTAGCTATTCTCCTAAATAAAATATTACATTCCTTTTCTTCTTGGTCTGTAAGTTGTATCTTCTGAATATCAATAGGTTTACCTTGTTCTAGGGAATCTGAAAAATCTCTATTAAACTCTGTTAGGGCCTTATCAAAAATGTATTGAGTTTCTTGTAACTCTAATCTTAAAAATTCTATTTGCTTTTTAAGTTTTTTTAAGGTATATAACTTTAATTTTTCATCCACTACTATTACTATGCCTGTGGTAAAGAATCTCTATTCATCCACATTAATATAGCCTCAGTTCTATCTATATTGGTTCTCACCCGTTTAAACCATATTTTAAGTTGTTCATTATTCTGTGGCATTTCTTCAGGACTTATTAAATTCCTTTCTATAAGGAAATTTAAAAATCCCACAGCATCTATTATATCATCTTTACTTAATTTCATAATATTCTCATATATAAATAGATTTTTAAATCATAAAAAACTTAAATATCTTCAAATTCCGCTTCTATCACTTTACGACAAAAATAATACATATCATCGTGTCGTAATAAATTATCTGCTCCGTATCTCTCTTTCCATATCTCAGTACCTTCTTCGTCAGCTGATAGTATTTTCATTGAACCTAATATTTCATATAATGTATCATTACTATTTATGATTCTATTACTCAACTGACACTTCTGCACTTCTACCATATGTTCTATCATTAAGTGAAGTAATATATCCTAAAAGTCTACCACATTTCTTACAACACTCAGGTCTAATACTTTCACAATTTGGATAATATATTAAATGATTCTCACAATATTCTTCTATTAACGCCCACTCATGTGGTTTCTTCTTATTTAGTACATGTCTTTCTTTTACTTGATTACAACATACGGTATGAGTACCCGATGTCTTTTTACCAGTTTTCTTTTCAGTAAAATATTTTCTATCCACTATTATGTCACTTCCTTCCGATTAACGATATCAGCAAACCTCTCCTGATTATTAATATCAGTTGTCGTCCTGTAACCCTTTACTGATATCGCCTTCGGAAAAGATATAAAGATTAACTAATCTTTACAGTATGTTTCGTAGGTGTTTCAGGTTCAAGTTTAGGAACACTTATTGTAAGTATACCATCCTTAAAATCTGCTGAAATATTATTTCCATCTAACTGGTCGCCCAATTCGAATTGTCGTTTAAATGAAGATTGTTTTAACTCTCTACGAAGTACTGTAGCACCTTGATCTTCAAAGGAACTATGTTTATCTCCTGATATAGTTAGAACACCTTCTTCAACTTCTACATTGAGTTGTTTTTTATTCAACCCAGGAATCTCAGCTATGATACCCACTTTATCTTCGTATTCATATACGTTTACTTTTGGGTATGCTGAACCTGCATACGGATTTACTCCAACAGACTTTGTAATGTCTGGGAATTGACTTCCAATCATTTGGTCGAATATTTTATCAAACGGGGTTAAAAATGTATCCCTATCGAAAAAAGGAATACCTGCTCTGTGAAATGCAACTTTAGTCATTTTATTTCTCCTATTAAGTTACGTTAGTCAACTTTTGAATATCAACTTCTTTTGAACCTTGATATCCGATTATTTATCGACCTCATAATGAGCGTCGAATTATTTTGAGTAAGTTCGCTAGATGTATTAGTAGGATTTATAACAGACATTAACTGATACCATACTCACTCAATAATAAATATATGGAGCTAAGATTTTTGAGTCGTTTCATTAGTGAGAACTAAAAATACATGAACTCCATATACTTAAATTTTTAAATGAAAATTTTGGGGGTGTGGACAAACCATTTCCACATCGAATCACTCCAATTTTTTTTACTTTATACTTTGTTACCAAAAGTTACTCTGGTTCTCCTTAATGTTATTAACATCGGTAGAGCGGATACAATTCCTTAACAAATACCTTAACCCTTGAAGTGTGGTTTATTCAGCCAGTTTTCAGAGAGATTTCCTTTCGGGTACTCCCAATAAAGTGATAAAGTTGGTTATTTATCTTTAGTTGATTCGAACTCCCTCATGTGATGCCTCACAGTATTACCACCGTTCAGGTGAATACTCTCCACGATAGAGAATCAGGATACATTACAAGCCTTTAAAATACGCTTGTTATTCAGTCAACCCCATATCGGCTCCCGTCGGCTCCGATACTTTCAAATTTTCAAAAAACAAAATCTTTCTTACATACTATATATATGTATATAAAATCTCAAAATACATTTTATTTTTAATTTTCTTCTTTTTCTCTGATTAATCTTATAACTTCCCGCTCTTCAGGGAATCTATCTAAGTGTAACTTAGAAAATATTTCAGTTTCATTTATAAACACTTCGAACGCTCCTCTTTCACCAGTAACTAATTTGGCCCATATTCCAAATTCTTCATTTAAATCATCTCTCAAACTGAGAGCTCTTGGTTCGTAGTTTCATTGTACGCAATATTCTATTCTAATATCCATTCTAATATCCTATCTTAAATATAAATACTATAAATGCCCATATTCCAAATACGATAAGGAACTTACCGTATAAATCTCCGAATTTCTGATTCATTCTTCTCCACCGAAAAATAACACATAACCACCTACAACTACTAATACTAATAATCCAATTATTATATACCAACTATCCATTTTAATTCCTCTTTGTAGCCCTTCGTCCACTTGAACTTGAAGAGGAACTTGATGAACCTCCTGAAGAACTTGATGAAGAACTTCTGTTACTTGATACGTTAGAACTATTAGTATGGCTATTATTATTAGTATTACTATTAGTACTTGATTGTGTTCTTGTTCTTGTAACTGTTAAATTTGTTCCAGGTGATTTAGTATCTCGTGTCCAAGTTCTTATTTTCTTTTCACCTGATTTATATAAATCTGTATAAGGTATGTGCATTGTATATCCACCTAAAGTATAACTATTATTATAGTATCCACCGTTATAATAATAATTTGGATTATAATAATTGTATCCTCTACCATATCCCATAAACCCACTAAACCTATTATACATCATATTATAAGCCATACCTAATGATTGTCCTGCTCCATCTTGAGCGTATATACTAACTGACTTCATTGGCCCTGCAACAGAATAAGAATAGAATTGTTCTACCTCTTCATCTATTTCTGGTGAAGGATAAAACATAGAGAGTTGTGTATAACATCCCGATAGAGTCAAGCTCCCAAGAAATAATACACAACTCAGTAATATGTTTTTAAGTTTCATTAGTTTTTCCTCTGACTATTAAACGTATCTTGCTGTGGTGTATCTTGTATTGGCCAAGGCTCTTGTATATTAATTTCTTGTTCTATATGTGAGAGGTCAGCCTTAGTAGCCGGTTTCCCATCAGTTAGTTCAACAACTATAAGTGCTGACAAGAATCCTAAAAAAAAGTATACAATTGACATATGTGTAATCATTTATTTTTTATCGCCCAATCTTATTTCTCTAACTGCCTTTATAGCTTTCCTTAACAGTTGTCTTGTTTCCTTGACAAGTTCTTTGAACCCATCTTTTACACCATCTTGTTTCATCTGGCGTAGAACAGCCAAATTAAGTACTGCTGTATCCAAGTATCCTTGTACTTCTTCGTTTGGATGATTAGTTAAATATCTATCCAATCTATGAATCACTTTACGAAAACTTGGTTTTCTACCTTTACCTTTTTTACCCTTACCTTTTTTATCATCATCACCTTTAGATAAAGTTATTGGTACATCATTATCATTAACCTCATTCAACATCATTTCAATTTCTTCAATCTCATTTGGTTGTTGAGGTTCAGTAGGCATATTACAACCTACTGTAATAAAAGCACTTAGTGTTAATATTGTAATTAATTTTCTCATTTTCTATCTCCCATTGGCGGTTTTTTATCCCAACCACCTTTATGACTTCTTTCACCTCGGGTGTATCCTATGTAATACGCTACTCCACCAATGACAACTACACGAACCGCTGAGCGCCAGAATCTTTTCTTCTGCATCTTTTTACGTTTAGCCATAGCCATTCGTCTATTCATATCACCACGTTTCATACCACCACGTTTCATATCACCATTTTTATTATGGTCTCTTTGATGAGCTGATTTGGATTTACTCCACTCTGCATCTTGTATAGTTCTAACTACTTTTTTACCAACTGATTCTTTAGCTTCAGCTTCTTGTGCCATTAATGGTAAAGATAAAGCTAATATCATAAGTATTTTTTTCATATCCATTCTCCTGTGTCTATTATAAAATCAAAGGTAAACACTCCTATTAAATAAATAGTATTAAAGATACGTTCATTACGTATTTTCTTGCGATTTATTTCTTTATGTAGGTTTTCTATAAATTTTTGTGTGTTTATCATACTATATTAGACTCACTTAATTAACAAAAGTTAAAAAATATTTATTATATCACCGATTTGATTAATAAGTAAAGTTACTGTAACTCCTAATGTAGCTCCATAACCGAAATACAACCATTTGTTTTCATACCAACTTGGCTTAACTAACTTAACTTTTTTCTCTGTAAGATTAAGTTGTTCGTTAGTTAGTTTAAGTTCTTCATTAGTCAACTCAAGTTCTTCTTCGAGTGTAGTAACTAACATAGTTTTTAAACTATCTTCGAAAGCTAATGAATCTACCATATTTTCTAAATAGATAAAATCATTCTCAAGGTTAACTATCTCTGCATCAGTAAATGTAGTTTGCGATAAACCTATTGATAACAATAATAGTATTATAAATTTTTTCATAATAATTTATCCAATTCAACCCACGCTCTCATAGCAAATGCAAATTTCATTAACACATATAGTAAGATACTACCAGCAAATAATGTTAACGCAGTTTCTATTATATTAAATATATTTATTACTGTTTCATATTTCATTATAAATCACTCCATTCATCTCCGTAAAATAACCAGTACAGTAGACCACTCATCAATATGATAGCCGCTCCAAATAAATAAAGAGGATTCATTATCTTTTAGCTCTACGTTTTAATGAAGCTCTTGCTTTTTTAGCAGAAGTTATACTTGGCTTCTTTGTAGGTTTTTTCTTCTGAGCTTTTTTAATTGCAGCTTTCTTTTTCTGAACTGTAACTTTTTTCTCTTGAACTACAGCCTTTGCTTTTTTAACTTGTTTAACTTGCTTATCAATCTTCTTGACAGCAGCTTTTTTCTTAGCTGTGGCTTTGGCGCTTAAACCTAAGATACCTAAAATCATTCCAATGATTTTCATCAGACCTTTCATATCTAATCTCCTTATAGTTGTTTTAAATATTTAGTTTCTACAAACCAAATTTTACCTGTTAAATCTTTTACTTGTATATTTTTGTTTCCTATAAAAGTTTTGGATTTTTCATCTATCATCACAACATCGTTTTTGTGTAGCATACCATTAACAGTTGGATAATCTTTTAAGATTTTAAATTTAACGTTTACTGCCACCTTGACCTCTGTTCTTTTTTACATAATGTTTTGTTGAACCGATATTACCAAACTTAGTTCCTCTCCCAGAACCCTGTCTTGTTTTCTTCTTAGTTCTTTTCCTATGTTCATTTCCAAGTAATGATGACATATATCTATACCCTTAAACCTAATTGGTTTCCTACTAATAACATCTTCTCATTTATCTTAGTCCATTTACCAATTTCAAGATTGTTAATTATACTCTTAGCTTCAGTAGAAGTTATCTTACGATTATAAATAGTATCATCGTAAGTATATGTGGTATTATCTGTTATAGATAATCTTTCAATTACACTTCTAACTACTTGATAGTCTTGATAACTATAATAATTACCTCTTAATTTATGTCCGGCCTTATCTGATAAGACAAGATATCTGGAGTATTCACTCCATCGTGTTTGTTCCATTTCAATCTCCTTAATATTAAAATCGGACTAGGTAGAAAGGAAAAAACCTAGCCCGATTCGTGTGATGAGAAAAATCTATTTCTTCATTTCATTTACTAATTTGTTTAGACGGTTTGTCATTTTACTAACATCGTGTCCAGCCTTCATTCGATTATTGATAGCTTTCTGATATGAATCAAATATGATTTGATTCGCCTTACTTCTACCAACTGTTTTTGTTTTGCTCATATTAATTAAGCTCCTATGTTATTTGATTCAATTTCTTCTTCATTAAACAAGTCATCAGAAGACCCATCAGAAACATACTTCTGAACTAACTGTTTTATAAAAGTTCTTTCACTATCTACACCACCGTCATCAGAGTACTGAGGATAAATAGTTACTTCAGCTGCTTCATCTAATGCAAAACCATCATAGAGTAATCCACTCAATTCAACAGAAGTTCTCGTTGAAATACCAGTAGAAATTTTACCAGCATCTGATTTTGATTCTGTTCTCGTTAAGTGAGAAATCTCAGCAACAGATTTAAGAAGTTCTGAATCTACGTGAGGAAACATATAAGATAATAATCCGTGTTCCTCTTCATCATTCAAAACATCCATCTCAACAATAATGAATCTATCCATAAGAGCTTTATCCATAACTCTTGTAGAAGTATATTCATTACCAATGTTAGCCGTAGCTACAAAAGTAACTCCCTCAGCAACGTTAACTGTTTCAGCTCCGTCAGCCTCATCTAACCGAAGATATCTTTGTCCTGAATCAAGAACCGTCATTAAGATATTCCAAGCATCTGGATGAGCTCTTGATAATTCATCAAGAAGAATCACAGCGTTTGGAGTTTGAATAGCCGTTACAAAAAGTGAAGCTGAAAAGTAAGTACCCTTCTCTTTATCAAAGTGAGTATTACCAATCAATGAAGACCTTGGGTCCTGAGTAGCTCCTAAATTAAAATAGAAGTCAGGTCTGTCAAGTGAGTTAACAAGTGACTTAGCAGCCATTGTTTTACCACACCCAGCAGGTCCAGTCATTAAAATATTTTTACCACGAACAGCAGAACGAACTAAGTATTTCCACTTTAGTTCTTTCATAACTAAACCCTTAGGTTTCAGTTTATAAGAGTCGTGAATGAAGTTAAGAACTTCAGTATGGTCAGAAGGTATCTCAATTGAAGATACGTCAAACTCAGGAACTGAAGAAGCTTCAAATTCACTCATTGGAACTTTCCACCAATAAGTTTTACCCGTTTTACCTTCCCGTTTCTCAAGAGCCATTCCAGCCTTAAAAGCTTTCTTTCGAGTACCAGTACTAATTTTTGAAGTGAATTTCTCACCGTCACTATCAAAGGCGTTGTACCTATTACCCGTTTTTTCGATTTTTACAATTACATTATTCATTTACTATTTCCTTTTTTTCTAATTTGAAATTTATCTCTCATTTCTTATACCTAAATATACGAACAAATACGCGTAACCGCCAAGCGTTTTCTGCAACTATCTGCAAGTTTTTTTATACCAATGTATAGTACCATTAAACGTTTCATACGCTTCATAACCACACTTTGTAGTAAAAATACATTTCCAACTATATTCTTCTCTTGTATTAGTTGGTTTCATCTTATAACCACACATACAAGTTGGACAATATTTGTACCATTTACTAAGAACCCACTTTATCAATTAATTCTTCTCTAAGAATTTTTTGTTCATTGTTTTTGAAACTGCCATAACTGAAGTTACATCTATAAATTGAGAATCTTTACCATACATTGTTCTGAAATCTACCATAGTTTCTTCACGACTATATTCTGAATCACCGATAAAATAACTAAGAACTTTGATTCCTCTTGTTCTCATCTCATTAACCATTTTCTTAGTGTGATTAAGAGCTCCAGATTGATAGTAACTCATATCACCACTACTAAACATTGGCATCCCATCTGAAAAGTTCAGGAAGTAAGAGTCTCTATCAGTTGTAGTAGGGATAATCTCTTTCATAATAGCTTCAAAACATAATCCTTCGGGAGTAGTTCCACTAACTCTAATGTGACTAAACATATTTTTTACTTTAGTAAACTTGTCAACTCTCGAATCGTAAGCTATCAAGATAAGAGGAACAGTTCTTGAACTTCTACTTCCGTAACCACCGACTTCGTGAGTACTTCTGATTGAAACAACTACATCAACATTCTGAATCATTGAAGCAGCCTTACAAATTGCGACTACTGAAGTCATTGTGTTAGTCCATTTATCTCCACCCATAGAACCACTGGCGTCAACTGAAATGTGAAGTATTGCGTCTGAATAAGATTCTGTAAAAGTAGTATTGAAAACTCTCTCATTTCCAAAACCTAATTCAGCGATTAATCTTTTATCAATCTTACCACTATCAAGTCTTGTCCACTTAGTATCTCTTGACTCTCCTCTAACTTGAAGTTTTCTACCTAAAACAGTTCCAAGTCTAATACCCTCTTCTACAAAACCTGTTCTATCAGTATCTTCACCATAATAACGATAACCATATTTCTCTTTTGATAAAATATTTAACCCACCTTCATGCCTACCACCTGTTTCAATCAAAGCCTTAGTAAGTTTTCTAACTACTAAACAATCTGTACCTTTGTTACTATAACCAACATCAGTACCAACTTTCTCATAAGTCATACCTGACTCTTCAATGGTCTTCAACTCACGAGAATCTTTTTTAGTAACTTTCTTTTTAGTGATATCACCATTCATAAATTTTTTCTGTTTATCAATAGCGTTCTCTAATTGTTTTTTCTGTCTAGCAGTAAGTTCAACTTCACTACCATTTGAATGTCCTCTCTTGACATCACCTTTTGACATAGCTTCTTTCAATCCCTCAAACTCTTCATCAGAAAGTGTTTTTGATTCACCATTACCACCCTCAGAAGAATCACCTTCACCGTTAGACTCGCCGTTAGGTTTAGTAGTTACTTCACCAGTATCTTCATCAGTTTCTTCAATACCATCTTTTAAGTTATCAAGTATAGTACTGTAAATAACAAGAGCAACATTGAAAGCTAATTCAGTATTTCCTATAACACCAATATTCTTAACATCTAAATCTTTCCAAATCTGTCTAAGACCATTAAGAGCATCTAAGTTAGTATTCTTATTAGTAAGATTGATAATCCTAAACATATAAGATTCCATATTCTCATCAGTATACTCTTTAGAAGTTAGAGCTTTATCAACAATCTTTGAGTAGAAATACTTCTCATACATTGAGTGATAATAACCTTTGTAACCAGGTGAAGTAGAGAAAACATAATTATCAATTCTCTTATCTTCAACATAGTTAAGTAAATTTTTAACGTGACCTAAAACTTCTGCTCTACCATAACCTTTTTTCTCACCTCTATCAAAATATTCTTGAGGAACATTATACTCAAGATTTTTTAAGAAATCAAAATCTGATAACTTGATATGTGAACCCTCGTGAAGAGCTAAACCAACTGATGGGTCAAACAACTTGTCATCCATCTTAGCACCGATAGTAACTGTTTTACCATCAGTAAAAGATTCATCATTACTATTGAAATTAACTTTGATATCTGATTCACCAGTTACAATAGTTACGAAGTTTGATATCGCTCTCCTGTAACCAGCTAAAGCAACTAAGTCAACTTTAGGTTTTCCTACTACTTCATCTCCGTCATCAAATATAGAAGTTTTACGACTATCCCAATCATCATTCATCCAGAAAGAAGAATAATTATTAGTCTTATTAGCCGTGTATTTTTCACGAAGTTTCATAGGATTAAAGTGTTTAAATTTCGAATCGTTCATTTTTTCTCTCTTATTCATATCTGAATATACGAATAAAATGGCATTACTGCCAAGCGTTTTCTGCAATTATTTGCAAATTATTTTTCAATCCTATCAACTACTAGTGGTAAGTCTACTATGCCTTCATAGTGTTTCATTGATATCTTTTCTTCTATAGTATGTTTACCACGTGCCACACCTGTAGTATCATCTTCATCTTGTTTTTGATGTTCACTTTTTAACATCCTACATTCAAAATGTTGATATAAATTATTTGGGATATACTCATTTACTATATAATCTAAATCCCAATTACAATTTAAGTATTTAGAAAATGTTTCTACACCAACTTCAGTAACACCGAATATATGGTCATACGTTAAATTTTTACCAATCTTTTTTTGAATCTTCAACATATAAGCATTTTCACTATAAATTTGAAATCCTAGTTTACTTGAAGTAAAGTTATAAAGAGGTAGATTATAGCCTATACCTAATCGAGTGTAACTTCTAAACTTACTTGTCTCGTCTACTAAATTACCAGTACCATAATACCACTCTGTTTGTGGTAGTTTACTAAGTGCATATAAGTATTCAGTCTTCAAACCTAATAGCCTAGCCTCAACAGTTGGGATAGTCATATCACTATAACTATCCCAATAAGTGTTCAAACATTTATTTACGTAATCTGCATCATTTAGATTAACAGCAAATTTTTCAGGTAGTAAAATCATTATAACACCTTCCTATCATAATGTTCTCTAGCACGTAACACAAATTCATTAATAAAGATTTTAAACATAACAGTACCACCTGGAAAACCTTCTCTTGGTGGGTCACAATTATCTAATCTATCACCTAGGAATTCTAAATACTTTTTAAATTCAAAGTAATGTTCATCTTCATACAAATCACTATTGATTGTAAAACATTGTTTCAAAGAATTTTTAATAGGTTTACCATTACTATCAAAATTCATACCTTCAAACTTACCAGTCATTGCCGCGTTTCTAAAATGTTTAGCTAACATAGTTAAAAAAGGAGCTTTACAATATTGAGTACCAAAAGTAGTTCTTAACATAAGTATAACTTTTAATATGTCATCTGAGTATCTTTTGAATCTCATATCAAAATTAATTTTAGCTGTTCTTTTTTCTTTATTAGTTAATTCGTGAATAGTAGCACCTAGTACAACTTTATTTGTTATCTTATTATTGTGATAAGTTTTCATAGTGCTAGCAAGATATGACCATATCTCTTTTTGTTCAGTATTTGTTATTGCACGTGAACCAGTTGATATAAAGTCATAATCTGTCCATTGTAGTTGACCAGTATTTAACTTGACTAGAGTTTCCCATAACTTTTCAATAATATCCTCATTGATTGTATTGACATCATCTGGTATAACTAAGTGTGTAACATCACCGACAGGTACTTTACCTTCGAGTTCTTTATCATTTCTATTTAGCACAAAACCTTGCTTTACTAAATCTTTTAATACTAAAACTCTACCGTTAACATCCACAGCTAACCAGTCATCTTTCTTATATTTCGTACCATATAATGTAACATTAATAGGTAGTTGAACTGCAACTATAGTTGCTATAAAACCATTTGATAATATCGAATCAACTAATTCATCAAACGCTTTACGAACTTTAGGGACATCTAAATCCCAACGTGTGACATCTTCATCACCACCATTCAGACCTACTGGTTCGTGTATGTCAGTTAATTTGACGTATGTTAGTTTTGCTGTTCGTATATTCTTTGTAGCGATAGCTACTTTTTTTGAAATTGCCATTTTAGGCTCCTTTGTTATTGTGATATAGCTTTTACTATATCATCGTTGTTAGTATGTGACTACAACCGACATCACTACTGTGTGTATTTTGTAGTCATTTATATTAAGTATCAACTTAATTCTTTAAATTAAATTTTTTTTTCTAGTCGATTTTCATAGCGAACTTTCTCAATCGAGAAGGCATCATTTCTAATCCATTAAGTTCATTGATTATCTTTGACTTATCACTAATACTTATTTTATCTTCACTATATAATTCTTTTAAATAATTTATTGTTTGTTGATAACCGTTGTCTTTATAATACAATACACTCTTATTATATATTGTGTTGTAATCCATATGTTTAATTGTACATACTTCTTTTATAACTTTACGTTCAGGTTTAGGATTGTATAAATCGTGATAGTATCGTTCTAACCATCTATCCCAATCACCTGAAGATTTACCTACACGAGCTTTACCAGTACTTCGTCTATCTAAACGTTTTAAGTTATTTGATGTTGTCTTTGATATAGGTTGTACATAACCACCTGTCTTGTGAGGATAAACTGTATGAGCAGAATAGTGTTCTACTTCACTACAATCTAAACATTCTGTATAACCAAGATAAGCTCTGTGATTATCTAATTTAGTATCACACTTTTTACAGTTATTCAAATTACCCACTTACCTTGACGGATAAGTTCCATAGCTTTTTTCTGAGCAGAACCGAACATACCTTTTTCATTATGACCTTCACCACGTTTCAATCTATTACTATGCATTTGACTAGGGCTTTCAGGTCGTTGAAAATTGATAGGGTGTCGTTTAGACCTACGAGTAACCATCTCAATTATCAATTCGTTTTCGCGTTCGGAAAACTTAGGTGGAACTAACTCACCACGAGGGCCTTTACGAACTAACGGTAAAGACATTTTTCGTTTGATTTCACGAACTTCGTTTATTAACTTCTTATTCATACTATGAATATACAACATAATGGTAATATAAGTCAAGCTTTTTCTTGCGTGTTTGATATTTATCTACGATAAAAGGTAAAGGAAACTAAATAGCGTCAATTCAAATCAGGTTTTAACTCGTATTCATCTAATATTCTAAACGTTAATATCCACTTCATATCACTATCTTCATCCCATTCTTCATAAGATTCTAAAATGCAATTGTCAGTAGTCATCTTTTGTATTACGTGTTCTTGTTGATATTCGTTATTACATATAACTACTATCAAATCACCTTCTGATTTTACATATATTTGATTATCAGCATAATTGTATACTGTGTTATCTTTTAATTTCACTTAAAACTTTATCTTTAAATACTTCTATTCCATCAGCTAAGTTAGCTTCCCAATCCTCGTGTGCCTGTTCATCTGCTCCATCAGTAATATATTTAAATGAAACAAATGGAACATCTCTAAGATAGCAAACCTTTGCTAATGCATATGCTTCCATATCTACAACTTCACCATAGTAATTAGTTTTATCTTCTACAAAGTTATCACCACTACCACAAGTTGCTCTTCTACCAATAGTATTATATTTAGTAATGCCAAAGTCTAACATCAATGGTGGGTCTAACTCAAATGGTGTTTCACCTCTCATAAATCCAAGACCTGTAACATCCATATCTCGTTGTATGAACTTAGTACAATCTACTAATGTTTTCTTTTTAATCTTACGAGAACCTGCTGTTCCATAATTGATTACTAAGTCATATGGTATATGTGAACCAATCTTTCCGAAGTGTGTTGTTAATTCATAGGTTGCATTAACTTTACCTACACCGGTATATAGAACATCATAATCATCTAATTGATTTTGTGTTTCTATCGCAAGTGCACATACTATTAATACTCGTGTATCTTTTTGTTTAGGTTGTCCGTACTGACTCATACTCTATTAAACTTTCTATATTTAAATTAAAACTTTCTACTCTGGGTATATATTTCAAATCAATTAAAACTAAATTATTTATCACTTCATAACCTGCTAACTTAGCTATATCGTTTACAACTTGTAATGTTCCACCTGTCGCTAACACATCATCAACTACTACAGCAGTCCCTGAACCTTCTTTAATCTCTATCCACTCTGTACCATATTCTAACTGATATCTTTTTCGTATAACAGGAGGTGGTAACTTACCAGCCTTTCTACACATCACAACTCCACCACCAAACGTAAAGGATAATACAGATGCAAATAGAAATCCTCTAGCATCAACTGCAATCCAATAATCTGGATAACGTGTAACATAAGGTGGTTCAGTTGGTTTGATTCCTACTAATTCACCCATCTTATATATTACTTCTCTAAATACTTTACGGTTTGCAAGTAACGGAGATATATCTTTAAATGATACACCATCAATTGGAAAGTCAAGTACTTCTGTTATGTAATCTTTATAATTATAATTCATTTCACAACATTCGTCATCTGTATCAGAACTATACAGAATGCTAGTAACAAACAAATAAAAGTTTTTAGTGAAGGTATCTCATCCATTAACATCCACGTTAATATACCAAACGTAACTGTTCCGATTCCAAAACCTAACAATCGTATATTCCAAAGCATACCAAAGTGTTCATAACTCAATCTTGCTGAGTGCCAATATGCTATAGATAGAAATCCACCTATCAATATTATAAATGCGTATGATTTAAAAAATGAGTTGTCAGACCAATAATGTCCTTGAAATTGAAACCAACTACCTATATTTGCTATTACTGATAATAACAAAGCCCAATGTAACTTATTCATTATTTACCTTTATGTGATACTATTCCTGTGTTTGCTATTAGTTGTTCAAACGTATACGATTCCAAATCTTCCATATGTTCAATTGGTTTTAACGCTTCAAAGAAATCTAAAATCCATTCATAGTTTCCATCATTGAAAGCTATAAGTATATCTAATATATCTTGTTCGTATATAACGTATTTACTATTTGGAAAATTTACTTTCATCTATACTAATTTACCTAATACTTGGTGTTTTGAAACAGAGCCTATAAATCTATCTACTTCTATTCCGTTCTCTTCTATAACAGTAGTTGGTACGGAACGAACATTATATTTAGCTGTTAAATCTTGTTGTTGGTCTATATCAATAAATTGTACCGAATGACCTTCACCCGCTACCTCATTCATAATTGGTTTAAAAGTTTTACACGGCCCACACCAAGTTGCTGAAAAATATTTTATTGTTTTCATTATACTATACTCCTACTTTAAGTATTTACTTAATTTTGAATTTTTAATTTTATCAATTACTTTATTTACTTCATTTAATTTTATATGTAATCCAGTTAATTGAGTATTAAGGTCTTCAATATATTGTTTTTGCTTATCTACATTTTCACCAAGAAGTGTTTTAATCGAATTAAGATTACGTTCATCAACAACATCTTGAGTTATATTATATTCTCTAACAGTATTGATTGACAATAATAGTTCTGAATATAATGAATCTATTTTACCACCTGCATTCTCTTGACTATCCTGCATCATCTTTGTTAGAGATTCATCTGCTAATTGACCACTCTCTATTAGTGTATGTAGAAAATCAATATCATCTAATATCTTATTTAACTCATTAATACGTTTTCTAATAATTTTTGGGTCTGATACTTTCTCAAACGCATAAACCTTTTCTGCTATTGTTTGATAATTGGAATCCCATTTTGAAACTTGTTCTTCAAATTCAATAACTGAATAATAAAGTCCAGCACCAAAACATCCAGCGCCAATCAATGTTAACAGTATCGTTGTCATTACTTTATTCATTAGTTTAATCTCCCTGTGATATTTGTGTTGGGTAGAAGATTACCATTTTCGTCAAACGGATATCTGAACTTACCATTGTTCTCTTCCATATCTTCGGCTCTCCACGTTTCTATCATTAACTGTTTAAGCTCTTCTATTTGTTTTGATTGTTTGTTTAGTAGTTCAAGCAATTTTACTTGACCCCTAACCAGCTTTTGTATACTCATAATTATCTCCTTATATTAATATCTATTATAACTTATACTTCTTCTCCGTATAATGAAAATTTCTTTATCGGTTGTGGTTTATCTACACCGTCTTCGATATAAACCTTACCTGCTTTAGCATCAACATAAAACTGTGTTGCTTTATGTAATACAAATATCTGATTCAAACAATCAGTAAGACTACCGTATACTATATCACTTTCACTTTCTAATAAAATCCATCTATCACCTGGTGGTGTTCTTTCTGCAACTAATTCTTTCATTTCATTCTCCTTTAACTGGACTTTAAACTGTGTATATCTTCTATCTTATAAATATCATTATTTATCGAAGTGAATAATTCTGGTAGATTATCCCATTGTCCTTTAGGTATCTTACCGTGAGAGGTCATATGAACAGTACCAAGTATTCTTTCAGGTGGCGAACCTTCTAAATCACAATAATCCCATTGTATCCATTCTTCTTTACCGTACAGTTGTACAAATGGTTTACTTCTATTCATACTATAAAATTGTCCTAATGAAAATTTCATTTATGTACCTTGTAGTTTCGAAAGAGCCACCATTTAATAAATCTATATATCACCCATAACCCACTCCATATTGAAATAGCTATAAATATATCTAAAGTGTAATTCATTTAGTATCCTTCATCCATATATTTTTTTGAAATCTATCTGACCATACACTATGACCTATACAACTTCTTACCTTAAACTGTTGTATCCAAAACTCAAAATCATCTACAGTAGGCACTTCTAATATAGCTGGATACGGATATTCAGTATTACTAAAATAATTACCATAATGTTCCTGTACTCGGTCGTGTATGTACTCTGCTAATTCTTTAGCCATTATTTATATTTCTTCCATAACATATTATACTGTTTAAATTGATTCCGTATCGGTAACCAATCACAATCAGTAACCACTAACTCTATATGTTCACCTATAAGTTTCCAATCAGCATGCAAGTTTCGGTTTGGAAGGAAGTCAATCTTATCATAGTACTTAGGATGTTCCCAATCGTTAGCTGTAGCCCAATCCTCAATCCGTCTAACTAATTTATTTAACTTCTTACCCAAAAGAAATCGGTTATAATAGATAGTAATAGCATCACTAAGATTCCGTAACGTATACTTCATACTCTTATGATAGGTCAATACCTCGTGTCGTAATACCTTAATAGCACTAATCTTATAACCATCATCAAGATACTCATCTACTTCAGCCTTAAGCTTAGGTTTGTTATATATGTAATCTAACAACTCGTTAATCATACACTATACCACTTATTCTCTTTATTAAAATATACACTTAAATAAGTATATCACTCCATACCAAAACATTAAAGAAAATGTTGGTATAACTACTAACCACATAAATACGTTTAACCAATTTATTTTAGTTTTCTTCACTATCTTCTTTTAGAAACAGCATAAAAAGTAGGTCTAATTCTCCTTCAGTGTACCAAGTTTTATAATCTTCTGTGAGATTAAATATATTTACTCCAGTGAAATCTTCAGTAGACATTAATACTGGGTCGTATGAGTCACCAAACTCATACGTATAGTAATGTGATGGTGTATCTTCACCACTTTCTTCTATAGATACATCTGTTCGTTTGAATCCACCATCTATAAATGTTTGCTCGGCTATAGGAGTTTCATTCATATATGGGATTAGTTCTTCAATCTCTACTGTCTGCATAATACTCCTTTAATATTTCTTCATTTGTTTTAGTTTGTAAATCCATTTCACTGCAAGTATCTTGTACCCATTGTATTATACCCAATAAATCTTCTTCTAATTTTTTTACTTGGTGGACGTGAGCTTCATGTGATTCTGCTAAATCATTAAATGCTTCCAATCCCACTTTTGGTATTCCTTCATCTTCACGTTTAACGGTAAACTTACCTTTACCTTTACTAAAAGTAACTCCTTCACTCGTTACATTCATTTTAATTTTTGCCATTTTGTTTCTCCTTATACCATTGTGGTTGTTTATTACACCACCCATATGATAACATGAACATATCTACTGCCTTCTCACAATCATCTTTTTTCATATAACTTCTACCATATAATTCTCGTTGTGCTGGTTTTAATTTGTGGATATAATTTATCATCCAAGTTTTAAATTCTTTTTCTGTTTCTTCACTCCACGTATGTTTAAAATACCAACCATCTTCTTGCATATCAATATCATTATAATTCGCATTTGCCATCATACACATAGTATTCAGTATTACGTTTGTGTGAAAGCCATGTTGCCGTTTCATTACATCCCCCACACTCTATTTTTATCAATGAACTCTAATACTGGTTTCTCATTAGTAACAAAGTTTATTCTGTTTTTAGTATTCAATGGACTGTTATTGTAACTCATTTTATTTTCCTTTTTCATTACACTGTAATATACGACAAATAAATGTAAAAGTCAAGTAGTTTTTTTCATTTGTTTATGAAATTTATTTAACTGTATGGCTAATGCTTTAGTTTCTTCTTTACTTAACAGAATACTATCTTCACTTAATTCACCGTGCCATAGTGCTCTCCAAATATAAGATAGTCGTTGTTTCCAAGTTGAGTCTCCCCAATTTCTATATCTCATCATTGAAATTTCTACATCATCAGTCCAATCTTTCCATAGTGTTAAACGGATTGTTGAGCAACCGCATACGCAGTCGGTGTAATATTTTTCTGTGTCTTGTGTCATTTATATTTCTATAATGGTTACTGGATTTGTTAGTTGATATTGCTCATTCATTACGGAAACGTTAAAACATTCAGTCTCACTATCATCATTCCATTTTATTGTTTCGTGTCCGAACCCACCATGAATGTGTCCGAAAATTGCAACTTTAGGTTTAACTCGTTCTAAATAATTTTTAAAGTGAATGCAACCTAATGGTCTATGGTGTTTATATTCTGGTGTAACTGAATCTAATATACCGTATGGTGGACCATGACACACCACAACATCTGCCTCGGGAGCATTTTCCCAATATATTTTTGATTGTCTTTCTGTAAGATTGAATGCCCAATTATTAAATTCGGGAGTGAAGTTACACCCCAGGAATTTTAGTCCTT
>Ga0209658_1000526_pt1 | contig 27526 bp, 31 predicted proteins | sample SaaInlV_150m_DNA_6_FD_184656 | JGI IMG/M metagenome (GOLD analysis project Ga0209658, IMG submission 184656) | Marine microbial communities from expanding oxygen minimum zones in the Saanich Inlet - SI037_S4LV_150m_DNA (SPAdes) (version 2) | ecosystem: Environmental > Aquatic > Marine >...
TCTGCTTCTGTATTTGACTCTTCTACTTGATTTTCTTCACTCATTTTGTTTTCTCCTACTTATTATCTAATGCTAACCAATACAATGTATCACCAGCTGTTACGGATGCAATTGACTTTGATGAAACATCAAAAGCGTATGCATCACTATTACTAAATTTAAAATTGTTAATGTTAAACACAAAACTAAATTCAGATTCAATACTACCGTTAGACCTAACGGATAGCTTAAATTCGTTTGAGGTATTATTACTAGTATCAGTCACAGTAAGATCAACCTCAGACGATCCATTTGGTGTTACAACCATACTAGGCACATTCAATGCTGAAGATGCTTTGCGAATGGTCATAAGCTGTTCATGTGTAATGTTAAACTTAACAGCAGAATCAGGCATCTTAGGTTCATTCTTAGCAACTACTAAATTGCCAATCTCTGAGAAGAAGTATTTGATACTAGATGTGCCATTACTGATAGCCACAAACTTCTTATTTTCATCAAAAGCCAACTCAGGATCTTCAAACATTCCTACTGCTGATAAGAACTCAGGGAGATCGTAGATTCCAAAGTCATAGGGAAACTCCTCTAAGATTGGCGACTTGGCCATGATGTTTTTAGACACCCCAACGGTCTTTAACACCTTATCGGTAGTACAAGCTATGTTAGCGTTAATTGTAGCAAAGTTCTTTAGAACTTCAATTGTTTCGTTACTTAAAACCATGATATATTTCTCCTTTTCAATACACTATATTATACACTATTTCGATGATAAAGTCAACAGCTTAATAACCATAATCTGTAGTACCAGTATCATTTGGATATTCTCCAACACTCTTCACTGTAGCATCAACTTTTGTGTAAAGATCTAAGAAAGCATCTCTGGTGTCATCATCGAAACGATTGATACACAGTTGAACAGCCTTATCTCTCTTACCAAAGATGCCAAACGTTTGAACAATGTGGCACAAACGTCTTGTTGAGATTACCTCATCAATGCCTTCATCCTCATAAGTCTTACGAATGGTATCGGCCCAACCAATTAATAAATCAGCAAATTCATCATCAACCGAGTTAAACTTCTCCATGTGATTCATAAGAATTTTCTTCTCTGTCTTAGGTGTTGGGTACTTCTGTTCAATTGTAATTGTAAAGCGTTCTAAGAATGCCTCATCTAAAATTGTAGCAGCAGTAAAGCGACCATCATCAGAACCTTTACCTTTAGTATTGGCTGTAGCAATCGCATTAAACCCTTTAGCAGGTTTAACAACTTCACCAGTCTTCTTAATAAGAATTGGCTTACCCTCTAAAACTCCTTGAAGAGCCATAATCTTATTAGTTCCACGATCGATTTCGTCGATCAATAATATAGCACCAGCCTCCATAGCTTTAATCACAGGACCTTTTTGGAACACTGTTTCACCATTCAATAGTCTAAAGCCACCAATCAAGTCATCCTCATCTGTTTCAGGTGAGATTTGAACTCTTACATACTCACGACCAGCTTTAGCACAGGCTTGTTCAATCATGAATGTCTTACCATTACCTGATAAACCTGTCACGAACGTTGGGTAGAATTCTCCCGACTTAATAATTTTTGATATGTCAGTTGAGTTTCCCCAAGCAACAAATGTACCATCAATCTCTGGAACGTAAACTTCATCATTAGATACAGATGACACTCCAATGTTTTGTACTGTTGATTTAGCTGATCTGAATGGAACTAGTGCTGCTTCTAAGTTATACACTCCACGTGAAACTTTAGGAAATCTCCTAACATGAGCAGCAGCTGTGTGCTTACTAACTCCAAGTTCAACTGCAACACCCACAACATCTTTTACTGTAAAATTTACTTTGTTATCCATTTCTGCTAACTTCTTGATCACTTGATTCATAATGTCTTACTCCTTTTCTGATTGTTATAATTACATTATACTCTAAAACGATGGAAAGGTCAACAATTATTTTCAGTTAATTCCCATCTAAATAATGTGGGTACTTTAAAGACTACCCAGGTCTATCATATCACACTAACTCTTCTACCACTCCTAACACCTCTGCTGCGATGAGCAAACTAGCTGCCCACACAAGTGAAAACGGCAATACCGCATATCCTAGGAATCTAAATCCTGATTTAACAAAACTTATAAATTGATGCTTATCTGCATCAGGGTACTCATTTAACATATTACTCCTTACGCTGCTAACGTATCTGTTATTGTTGACACCAATTTCTTAGTGTGTTTCTTACTCTTACTAAAGCTTCTAAACTGCTTCTTAATATCCTTAATGGCGATATCATTACCGTTTTTGTTATCTTTAATTTCAAACTCATCATCACTTCGTTGACCAACTTTTACTACCGACCACGTATCATATCCACACGCATTTTTAGCACTGATAATACCTTCGCTGTTGAACTCTCTATATTTGAGGTTGCTAGCAGCGTAACTACCTTCACCAGATTTACGAATTTTGTAATACCCCTCTTTGAAATCATACTTACTTTCAGCTAAGAACAAACACATTACTGTTGCTCCAGTTTGTCTCTTCATCTCCTTAACACAGTTTGTGTATAGCTCATCAGTGCTAGAACCCATCACAGCCTTACCATGGAAGTCCATAACAACTTTTGACGAGGTTATATCGCTGTAATTATCGCCATAAACTCTCTTAACGTCAATGTAATTAGCATCACCATCAGTCAATACAATAATGTTGGTGTTTTGAATAGCATATCTCGCTTGAAACTTCTTAACAATGGTTGTCAGTAACATAGTGGTTTCGATTAGAGGAGTTGAACCCATTCTCTCGTATGAACATAAATCGTTGTAATTAACACCCGACTCATACCACGCATTTGAATCTCCAGATAAAACAGCAGCAGTAAAGAAGTGTTTAATACTAGTATTATATTCGCTCTTAGATAACATGTTGTTAGTTATCTCAACCAACTTTACACGATCAGCTCCTAACATAGATCCAGCTGTTTTAAAATCTCCACTTAATGTATTATTTGATCCTGAAGTGAATGTATAAATTTCGAATGGAATATTAACCCTCTTGCAAAACTGAGCTAGTATAATTGTTTGCTTAACAACGTCAACTATGATTCTAGTCATTGAACCTGACCAATCAACTGCCATTACAATACCATGATTCTTGGCTTGGGCCAATTTAGTAACAGTCTTGAAGATGTCTTCAGAGTACTGGTACTGGTGAAGCTTATTGACGTCTAACGAACCCTTCTTAGCTGTTTGTGAACGACTGTATTCGAAAGCAGCTTTCTTACGCTCGAACTCACGAGCCATAGCCATCACAATCTTTTTTGAATCGTTCATGAATTCGTTATATTTGGTGTTAATATACTCCGACTCATATACCTTAGTGTTAATATTACGTTCCTTACGGGCAGCTGACAGCTGTTTATAATCGATTACTAACTTGTTAATATCAGCATCCTTCAAACCGTTACAGAATGCTGGTTGCTTACCTTCTTCATCCTTTTCTAATAAGTCTGATGAATTGCTTCGTTGAGCTTGATCTGTTAGCGACTCACTTTCATCGATTGGAGTATCACCTGATGTTCCTTCAGTCTCTTCGCAGATATCATCACCTGATTCCATTGGCGATCCTGTTTCATCCGATTGATCACCAGTTGTGTCATTTGTTTCTGTGTCATCATTTTCTTCTCCTTCTTCTTCTTCTTCTTCTTCATAATCTTCTTTGTTTGCTAAGTAAGTATTAATCTCTTTACAAGCGTTTAATACATCATCCCAAGTTTCAACAGCCATTGCTAAATCTACAAACAGTTGTTCAGTAGCATCAAATGATACTTCAGCATAACCTCGGCCTTTAGATTGGATGTTTAGTTTATCCATAAAACCATACTTAGTAAGGTCCTTTCCTACAGTACCAAATAGATCATCATCAAATAGTGTCTTATAACCACTCTTAAATGATTTAACGATACCAGGGTAAGTTCTTTGAATTAGTTTTTCGATGCGAATGTCTTCAATGATGTTGATCATTGAGCGTGGAACACCAGGGATAGTCTTATCTGAATCGTGCCAGCCATCAGCTGGTGTATATAGTGCATGTCCAACTTCATGGCCAACTAATAAGTCGTGAACAGCTTTGCCTTTGTCTGCCCACAATGGAAGACTAAGGACTCTATCAACTACGTTGAATGATGCTGTCTGAAAGTTGCCGTGTTGAACCGTAAGGTTCTCCTTTGCTAGTAACTTTGCTAAATGATCTTGACTTTGTAAATTCATAACGTACTCCTTTTCTGATTGTTATAATTACATTATCCACTATTTTAATCAAAAGGTCAACAGTTAATTTACTTTATTTACATCTAAATAGTAAGCTCTTTAAAAATAGTTGATGACGCCAATAATATTGATCACTTGGAATATCATTTGCATAGTAACAAAGTGATACATCTTCTGTCTATATCCCATGATGCCTAATGCTACACCAGATATCATAAACATAATGAAACCCCATTTAGTGTATATCGTATTAGATGCTATCAGTAAAGCTCCAGCAATACCCGATACAGCACCTATGATTTCCATTAACTTATTCATAACAACTGAGAGAAGTTGTTAGGCTTGCTGAATGTAAGTTTAGCATCTAACTTGGACTCTAGTATGTCAGGCTTATGCGATATAATGAATGTGTTGGTATCATCCCCCATAGAATACAGAATCTTCATTAGATTATCAACACCATCATCATCCAACGATGAGTCGAATGTTTCATCTAGTATCAACAGATTAGTATTGGTAGAGTTCTTCATTTGTGCGATCTTACGCCACGCAAACAACAGTGATAAATCTATACGCATCTTCTCGCCTTCTGAGAAGTTAGCATATACAAATGAATCCCTATGACGACTCTTAATAGTTTCAGTGAAGCTCTCATCCAGATTAAATGATACAAAGAAGTCTAGTGTTTGCAAATACTGATTGATTAGAATATTCATTGCAGGCAGATACTCTCTAATAACCTTAGTTCGAATGCCTGAGTCCTTCAACAATTCTTGAGCTATATCATTATACATAGATTTCTCATTTAACTCGTCCAAGTCGTCTCTATATTCATCTGCTTGAATTTGAAACAGACTCAATTCAGATTCTTTATCAGTTAAATCCACCAACTTAACATCAGCCTTCTTTGTTCCCCGCAGCATTTCTATACTTGACTGAATACTAGATGCCTTACGCTGAGCTGCTGCTAACCTATCTAGCTCTACCTGAAGTTCCATTATAGCATCAGAATTATGCTGATCGTCTTGATCAATGGTTTCTTTGTCCTTAAGCAATATTTTAGCAGAGGCCTTAATAGATCTTACACGCTCATCCTTCACAAATTGAGATATAGACTGATTGCATGTAGGACACTCATCATTGTTCATATAAAACAAGTGTTCTTCTGTTAAGTTGGATATAGACTTTTTAATCTCGCCGGCCTGTGACATAAACTCTTTACTGATGTTAGTTAACACTTGCATTTGTTGTTTAGATACGGTGGGCCACGTAGAAGCTTCTTTGGATAATGCAATACCTTCTTCAGTCAACTTGTCTATGTCTGATTGAATAGCAGCATCTGCTGTATCATGATCATCAAGTTGAGACTGATTAATTGCTGTCATATCTGTTATGTGACTGGTTAAATATTGAATCTTGCCTTTAAGAACATCCAACTCAGCTTTAGCATCTTTACTTTTACCTCTAGTATCTGATACACGTTCCTTCAAGATACCTTTCATCTTACTGAATATGTTAATATCCAACAGGTCTTCAATAACCTCACGTCTATGATTAGTAGACAACTGCATGAATGGAATAAATGAACTGGATCCTAGTACTACGATCTGATGGAATGATTTGTGATTAAGCTTTAATATGTTCTGTTCTAAGAACTTCTGATAATCTCTCACTGAAGCACTCTGATCAATCATACTACCATCTTGCCATATCTCAAAGTTATTAGGCTTAATACCACGTACAATCTTAAAGTCATGTCCTGCAGTATTGAACTCAACAGATACTTCAGTACCTTTGAGATTAACTGAGTTAATCAATTGATTCTTACTAACGTTTCTATGAGGCTTACCAAACAATGCAAATGATAATGCATCTAACATAGAAGACTTACCAGCTCCATTATGCCCAACCACAAGAGTAGACTTAGATGCATCTAATTGAATCTCGATTGCATTTGCTCCTGCTGACAGAAAGTTTTTGTATTTTAGTTTAGAAAATTTTATCATGAGATATCCATATCAAGTGCTTCATTATATAAGGTGTTCATGAGGGTCTTTAACTTATCCTTATCTAAATCAGTATTAACCCCATCTATATAATTATACATTAAATCGGTTGTATTGTCAACATCTTCAATGGAAGTAATTACATTTTCTCCTAAGAATTCTTGGAAGTTTTCTACTACCTTCAATTCATGGGTTTCAATGTCAGATAGTTTATCAATGAATTTATCAAACATGAATGGATCATTTTTATTCTCGACAACAACTTTTATAAACTTATTAACATACATACTGACATCTTCTTTATAATAATCTACATCAGTATCATCATAATAAATCTTTTCAAATAGTGTGTTAGGGTTGCGCACCTTAATAATGTCTTTAGTATTGGTATCGAACACATGAAAGAACTTATCATCAGCTGAGTCAGCCCAAGTGAATTCCATTTGACTTCCTAGATATCTCACATTACCCACTTGAGATGCTACATGATAGTGTCCCGACAACACTTGATCGTAATGACTAAAGATATCAGCAGACATACCATGAGTCTGCACAACACCTCTCATTAACTCAAATCCTGATAACTCCAAATGAGACATAATAACTCCGTCATTCTTTCTAATGAAATCCATAGAGGTTTCATAGTTGTTAGCACTGATCCAAGGTAATAGATTGATATTGCATCCATCATATACAACAGATGTTGGATTCATAATGATATTAACATTAGATGTGTAGTAACCAAGTAGCTCTTTCAATGAACACAGATCATTAGTATTCTTATGATATACATCATGATTACCAGGAATAATATCCATCATCATACCTTTATCCCGGAGGGGCTCTAAGAACATTCGTCTATTGCTATTTAAAGCTTTAAAGTTTACATTCTTCCTATGATCATAATAATCACCTAAATGTATAACTTGTTTGATATCATGATCTTCACAGTAAGGGAAGAAAACCTCTTCGTAAAACTTCCTCTGATACTCAATGAATATCTCAGAGGAGTTTCTCACTCCAGAATGAGTATCGTTTAGAATTGCAATTAACAAAACAGTTCAAGCCCCTTTTTCTTTTTCTCTTCTATTTTCTCTTCCTTAGCAAAGGTCTTAATAGCATCATCTTTAGCTTGAATATTAGAGATTTTTTCTCTTAATGTTTCGATGAATGACTGATCAACAGGACTATTAACATCAATACCAACCATAAACGATTCAACATCAGCTTGTTCCATAAATCTATATTTAATATCAGCTTGCTTCTTCTCTTTAATAATACGTCTGATGAATGCAAAGTATGCAATTTGAGTGAAGTATGAAAATGCATTTGGCTTACCTGTACGAGTGGCAGCTTCAATATTATAGTTGTATACAGCTTTAAGACAATTCTCTACTCCATCCATAACCATCTCGTCTCTGTATGTGTATCGCACAAAGTTAGGTTTATGAGATAATCCTTCACAGATTTTCATAAAACATGTAGCAATATAATCTGTTACTTGTGGGAGTTTATCGGGAGTGTCTTCTTGGGCCTCTCTATATGATGATACATAATCTACCACAGCATATGAGAAATCCCTGTTGTTTACGTAATGTGGTTTATCTCTTGGTTTGATCTTTTCGGGGTTCTTTTCCGACATAATGCTCCTGCAAGTTTTTGGTTAATAATACCTATATTATACACTATTCGTCGGGAGAAGTCAACAGCTAAATTAACTGTTGACCTTTTGGTGTTTTTAGTGTATAATATAAGTGTGGCCGGGAAGGCTGGAAAGCAGGGGAATTAATGGAGGATAGTATCTTTATCTATAGACTGATCAATAGATGCAGTTGAATCAACTATGTCTAATATTAATCTCAAGTACTGAGCTTTCATCCAAGGTACTACATTAGATTCCATCAATACTTGATACGAGTCTAACATATGAACACTATCAGTTGAGAATGGTAACCATGGAGTTAATACATATTCATTATTATCAGCTATATTAACTAACATTGGTTCTTCCAACATCATGTTATGATCAACATCTAATGTGTCATGTACGAATGCAAGTATAGTTTCACCATTAATAAGTTTAATATACCTTATGTTAAGATCTGATAATGTGGTATCCATACTACTACTTATATCATATCAACTTCATGAATTTTAAACTTAAACTTCTGCTTAGCATATATCTTAACACGTTCAGCTGAGTGGTTCAATGTATAATTCTTCTTACTCATCCAATGAAAGTCATCAGCTATATCATATACCTTAGCAGGTTCTCCATTATCACTCTTCCTCAGTACCCTACCAACGCTTTGTAGTATCTTAATTTGAGACTTAGATGGACTTGCAAAGATGATGTTGTGTAGATTCTTAATGTTAATCCCTGTAGAGAATGTGCCAAGACTCGCCACAATAATAGCATCATTTTCTCTCTCGGTCAAAGCTCTGATCTCTTCTCGAGTATCAGCATCTGTTGAACCAGCAACAAAGAATATGCTTCTTTTGGGATCAGCAGCATCTTCTATCAGTTTATGTAAAGGGATGCCGTGTTTATGAACAAATTGAAACAACACTAGAGTATTACCTTTTTGGGCTAGTGCTAAATTTTTAATGAAATTGTTGCGTGGCGCATATGTAACTATATGATCAATTTCATCTTGATATTTCATCTTACATACCATCTTAGCTATTACTGGATCATGTTTTAATAGTATTACATCAATTGATACATCAGATAAGTGGTTATTGTCTATAAGCTTCTTAGTTGAAGTAACATTATATACTGGACCAAAAAGTCCCTCTAACACCAATTGGTGGGTTTGGGTCCCATCAAGGGTTCCTGTCAGACCGAATCTATACATAGCATTTGAACATTTAGATAGGATAGATGTAAGAGACTTAGCTTTAAAGTTGTGAGCTTCATCACCAATGACCATACCGAATTGTTTGAAGTACTGCTTAGGCATTTTATATAGACTTTGCCAAGTACTGATATACACTTGAACATCTGAATTTTTATCTTTACCTGCCATGATTTGGTGACACACATCAGGATTAAATGTTTCATCATCTTGTGCGTAATCAGCAAAGTCTCCATACATTTGTTTTACAAGAGATGTTGTGGGTACTATCAAGAGCACCTTTAGTTTTTTATTGTATTCTAAGAAGTGTCGTATTAAGAGATATATGATTAACGACTTGCCTGATGCTGTAGGGCTTAGCAATACACCATTACAGTTTACCAATGCATGTTTAACAGCATCCTTTTGATAATCTCTAGGTTTAATACAATTGTCCTTACCTAAAGGAAGCCAATCTATCCAATCTATATTGCTATCATATTCCTCTTTAATAGGGACTTCTAATTGATAGCTTCTCTCTGCACAAAATTGTTCTATGTACTTTTGAAGTCCTTGGTATATCTTATTAGTTCTTAAATCGAGCAGACGGATCTTACCATCCCACATCTTATTCTTGAATGCAGGAACAAACTTGTATCCTGGAACATAGAAGGTAAAAAATTCAGACAACTCCATAAGGATACCTCTATCCTCTGAAATAACTCTTAAATATACTTCATCGATTTTTTCTAATTTAATATCAGACACCAGCCTCAAACGATCTCCATTTAATAATGTTGCCAATTTGCTGATGTCTCCATCGGATTGTATCCAATATCTCTTTAATGGTATCTACCATAACAGTTTGGTATTCCAATTTTAATTGAGCTTCTTGTATATCCTTATCTGAATTATAAAAGTAATTCATATCTCCTTTAAGTGGTTTGTTTAATCCATTAAATGGATCGTAGTCCCATCCTAGTATGTCCATTTGAGGCTGACTCATCTTTCCATTATAGTATAACCATTTATCTTTAAGTAGGTTATCATACGCTTGTTGTATTGTTTTCTTCTTGAGTTTAGCTACGGTGATTAAGCTGAGATATTTAGAATGCAAAGATGCATTCTTAATTGTTGTGTCATCAAGTTTGAATTGATCAATGACTCCGTCCTTTTCCCACATATCAAGTATTTCTTGTATATCCATAATATAACTTCCTTCATAATATATAACTTATTTATATGTGTTTAAAATGGTGAGACTGCCGTTATCCGATGATTGGTCGGGTGGACTCATGTCTCATAAACTGGCAGAGGTACAAGGATTTGAACCTTGAATGCTGGAGTCAAAGTCCAGAGTGTTACCATTACACTATACCTCAATAAAACTTGGTACCGCTCCCCAGATTCGAACTGGGACTGAATGAGGTCTAAGCTCATCGCCTCTGCCAGTTGGGCTAGAGCGGCAATAAAAATGGTGGTGCCGAATGAGAGATTTGAACTCCCGACCTACTGATTACAAATCAGTTGCACTACCACTGTGCTAATTCGGCTTGGGGTGTCGTATGAGAATCGAACTCATATTAACGGAATCACAATCCGTGGTACTAACCGTTATACTAACAACACCATAAACTGGTCAGGGATCTAGGATTTGAACCTAGGACGATAAGTTCCAAACCTATCATGTTACCAAACTACACCAATCCCTGAATAAATTGGAGGAAGGAGGAGGAGTCGAACCCCAATCCCGCAAAGGATACCTTGTGTTCAAAACAAGTCGCAGGACCAACCCCGCTGCATCACCTTCCATAAACTAAAAAACCCCTCTTTGATATTATCTCCGAGGGGTTTATAAAACTGTTTTGAATATTTAAATTATTCTAAACCATTGCTTCCCTCGTCTTTTATTTGACGTATCGGTCTAACCGTACTCGGTTGCGATTGTGTGAGAGATTGTAGGTTTATGTTATTCATGTCTTTACTTATATGGTTTATACTATGTATTATACACCATTTTTCAAAAAAGTCAACGGTTAATTTTAAACTATTTCAAAATAACTATAACTGAATGATACAACTGCGGTAAGGTATTCAACATCTGTTGTGGTGATGTCAAATGGTAATGAAGAAAGTGTTGTTGGATATGCATCAATAAATCTAATTTGCTTAGTTACATTGTTCGCACTCGATAAGATGTTAAGTGTTAAATCTCTCACATTATCAGAGCTGTTGTTATCATCAACTTGATTATATAACCAATCATATATCTCTTTGTAATTGATTAAATCTTCATCAACTAAGAATGAACAATCGAATTGGCCGTATTCAATCTTATCTGCAGCGATTGCAATAGATCTACTTGGAGTATGATAAGGTGCCCCATTAACGGATACGTCAGGCAATATCATTGTCTGTACGGTGAATTCAGCGGTTGGATAAACTACAGTATCTAACTGTAGTACGAATGATGTTGGGTTTAGGAAGTTTGTGCTCATACAATCTATTTATAGGGATTCAATTTACATCAGACGATAAAAAAGCCCCCTTTCGGGGGCTTTTATCATTCAGTTATTACAGGTTAGTAATAGTGAATGTGCGGTAGTATACGTTTGAATCTGCAGCATTCGAAGTGAATGGATTAGCAGTCATGCCGTAACGAGTTTTAAAACCAATACGTGGTTGGAAATCATTCTCGCCAACAGTCTTCATCATAGATAAAGGAACGTATGGACAGTAGAAGATACCAGCATCGTAAGAGTTAGTACCCTTATAACCAACAGTAACGTAGTCTGAAGTTGCAAAAGGGTCAACATATAACTTGATGCCACCGTTAAGTGTACCAACGAATAAGTTACCAGTTACATCAGCAAGAGAAACGTTTGCAGTGTTACCATACTGAACATTACCTGTAGCATTTAATGCTGCAGCAACGTTAGAAGAGATAATCGCAAAGTTACCTTTACCACGACGAGTAGCGATTGCAATTGCATTAGCTTCTTTGTCAATGTGAGTAATAAGGTTCTTGTAGATTTCAACTTCCCAACGACCACCAGATGAACCACCAACAGCAGCATCAAAGTTTGCACCAGGTACAGCAGCAGTATTCATAGTTTGAATCATTTCACGGTTGATCTCGCCTAAGATCTCAGTAGAAAGGATTGAAGCTAATTCAGACTCAGCATTAAGACCATGTACAGCTTTAAGGTCTTGAGCTAATTCCATTGTGTAGTTAGCCTTTAATTGACGAGACTCAGCAGTTACTGTAGACTTTTCAATTGAGAAACCCATTTCAGCAAAAGTAGAACCTTCAGCAGTAGCTGTAGACATCTTACCTGAGAATGAAGTGTTAGGCTCATTGAACAATGCTTCAGTTGGAGCAGTAGATGATGTGCCGTCTGCATAGTTTGACTTCATAGCGAAGATCAAGCCAGTAGGACCTTTCATAGGTTGTACACCAGCTACGTCAAACGCTAAAAGGTTTGGAGTAGAACGACGTACTAAAGAAATCATAACTGGATCCCAGTTGTTGATTGCACCAGTTGCGTCTGAACCGCCAGCTACTGATTGCTCTTTAAGAGAGATTTCTTGGTTCTCAAGAACGATTGCTGTAACAGCACGTTTATGAGAGTCTGTGATTGAACCAGCGTCAGCTGCTTCTAATACAGGATTCCACTTTTCCTGTAGTTGTGTTGCATTTAATTCCATTTGATATTCTCCTATTTAGAATTATTTAAGTTTTGACATTGCATCAAGGTACGAAGCCATATCGCTTGTAACTTGTGTGTCATCTTTGGTGTCTTCAGTAATAGCGTCAATTTCTTCAGCTACTACTTCTTTGTCGTCTTTCGTAAGGTAAGACTCTTTAATTGTTGCAACTTTAGATGCAAACTCTTCTAAATCAGCAGCGTCAATAGACTCTGTCAATTCTTTAAGTTTAGCAGCTTCAGTAGCGGCAAGACCTTCACTAGCTTCAGTAACAATTGCAGCCATCTCGAAAGATTTAACTTTCTCTGATAACTCAACATTTGCTGCAGTAGCTGTATTTAGTTGATCCTTAGCATCAGATACTTCTTCAGTTAAAGCGTCAACGATCTCAACTTTATCTTCTGGTACATTGATGTAATGCTCAGTAAACACACCGTGCATAGCATTGATAAATGATTCTGTGATTTCTGATTTTAATCCGTGCTCAATTGCAACTTCGTTATCAGTCATCCAGTTCTCAACTACGTAGTTAAGGTAACCATCAACTTTATCAACTAAATCTTCTTTAATTGCTGTAACTTCTTCAGTCAAATCAGACGCATAACGCTCTTCTAATTGTACTGTTGCTGTTGCAACTTTATTTTGTAAAGCAGCTTCAAAGATTGTACCAGCTTTTGCCTTAAAACCTTCTGATAAAGACTCTTCGCCTTTAACTAAAGCATCAAGATCTTCTTTAAAAGTTTCTTCTTTCTGAACTTTCTTAGCTGATTCTTTCTTCTCAGTTTCTACTTCACCTTCTTCGTCATCACCTTCTTCGTCTTCATCTTCATATTCATCTTCCGATTCAACTTTAGCTTTCGCCTTAGCTTTCTCAGCAGCTTCAAAGATTGCATCTAATTCATCTTTATTCATTTCTTGTAAAGATGCATTAATTGCAGATATCGTACGAGCTTCTGTTAAGGGAGCTTCTACTTCTGTATTAGTTTCCTCAACAATAACCTCTTCAGTAATGTCTTTAATTTCTTCATTTGACATATTATTTACTCCTGTTAGAGTTATAGTTTAGAGAGGAAATGTTCAAATCCGCTTACTTCTGAATCTGTATTATCTACAACTTCTTCCGTTACGACTTCCATCATTTCAGTCTCACCTTCTTCAATTTGCTCAGAAACTATATAATGACCTGTATTATCCATAGTCCAATCAACACCTTCCATAATGCCATTTACAAATGCATTAGGTGCTGATGGGTCTTGAACAATATCAACTGTGCTAAGATGAAAATCATCTTTAACATAATTAACGCCATTTTTCATTTCTATGCTTCCCATACCACGACTTGAAACACCAAGTTGAACACCACCTTCAACCAAACCTTTTACAATTTGCCCCATAGGGGTATCTAAAATAAGTGCTTTCCCAATCACATTATTACCGTCCCATTTAAGTTCTGTAATTCTGTGACTAACTTTATCTAAGTTGATTGATGGACCTTCTGGGTGATTTAACTCACCAACGGCCCTACCAGTCATTACTTGTTCATTGTTGTATCTATCTACTGCATTATTAAGAACTTCTCTAGTATAAACTCTACCATTTCGGTTCTTGCCTTCTGCCTGCATAAAGATACCTTCGATATAAGTTTCTTTCTTACCATTCTTTCCTTCGGTAATAGAGTAACCTAATCCTTCATTTGTATACTCTGCTATTAACTTCATGCTAATCCTTCATTTTCCCAGCGTCTATAGCTGTTTCTATATCTTGAACTGCTTTCTTCATCTTGTTGACAGCCTTCTTATCTGTAGCTGCATTACTAAATGCTTTAATTAACCCCTTTAATGAGTTATGATATACATCATAGGCTTTGTCAAAATCATCCAACTTGCCTTCATTAATTGTGTTATATGCTTCATGAATGTTCATACTATTTTCCTATTTTTAACGATGTTGGTAAACCTCTTTCTCTCATATCATCTGATGAGAACCAAGTGGTATACGTTGTGTACCACATATCATCCCATCGTTTATGAATATCTTTAGTGGTGCCAACATATTTGACCTGGGCATAAGCAGTTAGAATATCCTCAAGCGCTTTTACAGCTTTCTTTTCATCAAACTTCTTTTCAATGATTACTTGCATATCATTATATGCTTCTGTTAAGTTCACTACTATACTCCCATTACTTTTAAAAAATCTTTAAGACCCTTTTCAGCATCTTTAAGCGACTTGAATTTATCAAGTTTTTGATCATCTATATACAAGTTAAATTTACTGGTAATCACTGCAGTAGTCTTCTTATCTTTACCTAACTTGGTAAATTCCTTTTCTACAGTTTCACCAGATGGCAACTTCAGTTTCTTTTCGATTATTAAGTTAAATGATTCTTTAAATGTCTTCATCTGCGTCTTTATCAGCAGTGCCATACATTTGGCCAGCCAACTCTTGTTTATGTGTGTCCAATGCTACATTAATTTTATCAGACATCAACCCATTAAACTCGTTGTTGCTGTCCTGCACGTCACCAGTTTGTATGGCGTCAATTAAATTATTTAAATCCATAATATTTTCCTCTGTGTAATATATTTATAAGAATTGATATCTACTCTTCATCAAAATCTTCATCTTCTGAAGGTTCAGCTTCAATTTGTTTATCAATTTCTGCAATCATCTCTTCATCTTGTTTAAGAATGTTCTTTCTAATCCATTCTTTAGAATAGTATGTACCAACATACTCATCTATTATTTGTAATGTTTCAACTCTTTCTTTAAGAATCTCTGCATCTTTAAGCTCTGCATAATAGTTATCTTTAATGAATTCAATATCAAGATCTTCTTTAATACTCTTCCAGTCTGAAGGAACAATAATCTTTTTAAGGATCAATTGTCTCTTTAATACTTCATAGAATAATCCAGAGAACTTAGTACGCACTCTATCAATAAACTTCTGAAACTTCAACTCATCACGAGTAATCTCCGATGAACGCCCAACGTTAAATGCAGATTCTGCCTCTAAACGAGATATAGGGACATTCAGCGACTTATATAATTTCTTTTGGAAGTATATAATATCTTCTACTTCACCTAAGTTTTGACCACCTGGTAATGTAGTAATCTCTGTACCTCTGCCGCCTTCACGACGAGGTAACCAAAAGTCTTCCATCATACTCTTATGATCTTTCTGATCTTTAACTTCACCAGTTGTTGGATCATATACAATCTTATTGCGATACTTATTCATCGTGTTGTTTAAGTACTCTTCAGCCTTACCCTTAGGCAAGTTGCCAACATCAATATAGAATATACGACGTTCTGGAGATCTTGAAACACGATAGATAACCAATGAGTCTTCCATCATAGATAACTGATTCAAAGGTTTTAGAGCTTTGTTTAAGTAACCCACAACCTTATCTCTTGTGTCATTCAATAAACCAGAGTTCACTTGAATAATTGCATCTGTAGAGATCTTCAACCCCTCGGAGTTATTAACATGCTCTTGATCTTGATAAAGGTAATACTCACTCACCTCTTGTACTAATTCTGCACCAGTTGAGGGATCTTTTTCCTTAATGATCTCTTTAACCTTACGAATCTTTGTGGGGTCAATTTGAACAAGTTTTTGAATACCATTCGAACCATTCTTGTCAATTATAACATGATGGAATAATCTGCCGTCAATATACCAACGTCTGAATAAGTCGTAACTTGTATCAGAGAAATCTAATAGTTTCAATACAGTTTTAAACTCTTCTTGGATAAGCTTCTTAACATTATCAGCTTGCTCTAAATCGTCAAGGTTTAACTTGATAACTTCACCACCAACTGTAGTAATGGCTTCATTTGTAATATCTTCAATAGCTGCATCTATCTCAGGATAGCTAGATATTGAACGATACTTCATTATTAACTCAGAGTCAGACTTGAATTGGTTACCATCTATATCAGTATACTGACCAAAGTATGCTCCAGACGGAGATATCTGGTAAGCACCGTCTTCATTGTCGGGCACAAACGTGTTAGCTTTAATTTTTTCTTCGGACTTCTTACGTTTAAACGAGAATCCAAATAATTTGTTATCTTCTGCCATAATTTCTTTATGTAAGTATATTACTCTTTTATAATCATTATAGTTATTTATAACGCTTATAAAAGAGTACTCTTGCGAGTACTCTTTATTATACTATATTATGTTGTCGAGTTCGACTCCCAATATTGTACTTGAAGTTCTACAGTGAACTCTTCAATTGTATTCTCAGTGTCATAAGATACTTCAATAGCACCTAAATTAGTTGGGAAACAACCTCTGATGTTGTATGATTTAACTTCAGTTCCATCTTTGTCTAACTGTGCAACGATCATGTCTGACATGTAATCGTTAGGGTTAGTTAAACCAGTGTTAGCGTTATGTTGGTTAATGCCGTTCATCCATTCTTCGAATGCATTACGTACATCAAAACCAGTATCATTAATAACTGTAATAGTCCAAGGTTCGAATGTTCTATCGCCAGCAATTTGTAATTGTCTGCCGCGGAACGGAACCATGATTGGTGATATTACAGAACTTGGTAAAGACGCTGCCTTTACCATAAATGAAGCTAGTTCAACATCTGCAGTAACATATCCAGGGAAACCTAAAGTTGCCTTGAATAAATTAGCTCTTGCACCGCCACCGGTTAGTTTTGCTTTAAAATCGTCTACGCCTAAAATCGCCATGATTAGTTACCTCCAGCAATTTCACTAAATTCAACACCAGTTCTAGTAGCAATGAAGTTTAATGTAATAAAGTTAATAGAACGTGCAGGCTTGATGTAAATATCAGCTACGAAACGATTAGTATCGATTACGTTACCAGTATTGTTAGTATCATCACAAACCACTTTAAAGTCTGTAATACCTCTACGTCCTTTGATATCTCTTAAGAAAGGTTCAGTCATATTTCTAAATTGTGCTCTAGTGAACTCATCATTGAATTCAAATAAAGACGCTTTAGAAGCACGTGAAATTGCTTTCTCTAAAGTAATGAATAATCTACGTACGTTGATTCTATCAAATGCAGATGCTTTAAACTGTAAAGTCTTATCACCATATAGCACTGTACCAGCACCTGGGAATGCAACGATAGGGTTAATACCTACCTTGTATAAATCATCTCTGTCTACTTGCTTAGGATTAAATGCTAACTTAGTAACATTTCTTACGTTACCGCGAGTAAATCCAGCAGGAGAGAACCACGCATCAGCAACCATATCAGCATTAGCAGATAAACCAGCCATAGAACCAGAAGCAGCTAACCAACGGTATTTGTCGTTATACTTATCGTATACGTACAATGCACCAGAATCAGCAAAAGCATATGAAGAAGATGTTAATGTATTTCTCCATGTCTTGAGATCAGTAACTTCAGACCCATTATTATTAGCTGTAGCTCCAATTGGAGGAGATACAAATGCAACACAATCTTTACGAGAGTCAGCAAGTGAAATCATCTTATTAGCAACAGTAGTTGCATCAGAACCAGCCATAACAGAACCGTTCATTAGTAATGAAATCTCAACAGTCTCTGGATCAGAAAACATATCTAAACCAATCATAATTTCACCGGTTGTTAATACGTTATCATCAACACCACCAGATAGATCATGGCCTAATAAGTTATCAGGATCTCCATCAATAATAGTATCAAATGTTCTGCCAGCTAATGTAAGACCCGAGGTAGAGATTGTAGTAGGTGCATTAAGCACATTTACCCATCTTGATCTTTTATTGATTACGTTAATCCAGTAATTAGAAGTTCCGTCTGAAGCAAAAGCATCAGATCCTTGTGAAACATATTCATAAGATTCTAATACAGTATTTGCTGTACCAGTAATAGCTCCTGTATAATCAACTACAACTACGTGCATCTCATCGTTAGAACCGCCAACGGCTGTAGCTCCATCAGATGTACCAGGTGCTGATGTAAATACACCAGCAAAATTCCAAGCTGCAAATCCTACAGAGTCTACACAAATTTCAACTCCAAGGCTATTGCCAATCGCACCAGGATATTTAGCTACAATTGATGCAGCTCCTGAGTAAGATTCTACCTCACTATCATTTTTTAGTAGTACTCCAGTTCCGCCAGATGCAGCATTTAATGCTGACGCTCCAACCGATCTTACAACTCGTAACGAGTCACCATAACTTAAAAATTGTGTTGCTGTTAATACTGTGCTGAATGTGTCATCATTCGGCTGCCCGAAGATTTGAACTAATTGTTTTTCTGATCCTACTGTAATAATCGTATCAGCTGGGCCCCACTGGAATGAACCAGCGATTGCTCCGATAGACGCAGATGTTGCAGGGATAACATTAGTCAAATCGATTTCTTTTACCTGTACTCCAGGTGATACTAGAAATGCCATTGTTTTCTTCTCCTAATCAAAGATGTAATAAGTTTATTCATAATACGTTTATATTCAATATAGTTATTTATAAGTATTAGCCTTTCCACACTTCCCACTGAGGCCCTTCATCGTATTCCTGATAATCGCCAAACGACCCGACAGGGATTAACTCAGCTTCAATGGATGCTACCTTTTCAGCATATAACATACCCTTCATATCAATGTCGGTGGATTCCGCAAACCAAGGAGTTGTAGAAAAATACCCTAGCATAACAAGGTTCATCATAAGATCATCATGATTTCCGTGATCAGCCTCATAGCTATTACCCTTAGCAATAAATGTAGACATCTCTTGAATTGTATTCATATCTACTATTTCTAACTTACCCTGTTCTAATATATCTTTAATAGTTGAACAACCAATTCGTTTAGTCTTTCTTGTCATTGTAATACCGATAGCATTAGCCTTAGTATACGATTCAACAAATACATTTTCATACTCTAAATCATAGTATAATCCGTTACAAACAACAGCGCCTTGATCATTGCTTTCAATAACCACGTAAGCTTCGTTATAATATTTTGCGTACTTATATATGATATCTGGAAACAGTAACGGACTAACCATATTATCTCTAAATACAGCAACTTGTTTAAACGGCTTCTCAGTTACATCTATAACGTTAAACGTAGAGTAATCCATACCTCTACCCCTAGCAACATCCACTAATGTAATGTATTGATGTCCTTCCACAGGATTTTCATATATACTAACATGATTCTGAATAGCAATTGGCTCTTTAGCCTTTAACGCTAATAGTGTTTCAGCATTAATAAGTGTATTGCCTGTACCATGGAAATTGTTTCCAAACTCTTGGTCGAATTGTAACTCAGATGTATTAGAGATTGTCATCCTCTTCCACTCTTCATCTCTACTAGGAACGTCCCACCAATCAACGCGGAAAGCTTTGAACTCATTAGTACCTTGCAATGCCCCTTCGTATATCTTTTGAAATATGTTACCTAATCCATTAGCTGTAGATGTAATAATAACCTTAGTGGTTTTACCAGCTGATATAACAGGATATGTACTTGTATAGAACTCCGTAGCATTATCTACAAACGCAAACTCATCAAGGTATAGTAAGTTAATTGACATACCACGAATAGAGCTGCCAGAAGTAGCTGCTGCTATTAATCGTGAGTTATTGGAAAACTCAATTGATCCCTTGTTTAATGCTTTTGTTCCTGGCTGTAAGAAGAACGGTAGATTCTCTAACATAAGAGTGATACGGGTTAACATCTCACGAGCAGTAGCACCTTTGTTAGCAAGAACAGCAATTGTTTGTTCTGAGTGGAATAGTGCAAACCATAATAGATATGCTACTGTAGATATAGACTTACCTGATTGACGACATGCTAATACAATAGAGAATCGATTATCCTGAAAATGTCTAAACATCTCTTTTTGATAATCATATAACTTAAATGGGACCAACCCATCATCCAACGATATTACTTTACAATACTTCATAGCAAAGTATACAGAATCATCCATACACTTTTGATATTCTAATATATCCTCTTTAGACCACTCTTGTGTGACACCGTCACGTTTAACTTGAGCGTTACCTAAATAACTATCCGGTTTCTGTATCGCCATCAATCACTTTCTCATCCTGTAACATTCTTTGTAAATCTGTAGTAGACCCAATAAAAAGATTATTGTTTGTAACTCCAGGTAGTACTGGGGATGATGGATCTACTTGTTTTATATCTTTATTGGATTTATGTAGCTTCATCAACTTGTCGTTGATGTCTGCCTTTTGTTTGATTAGTTGTCCAAGTACTTCGAAAGCCCTGGGGTGTTCGGATTCTCTAGCAAGTTCCATCATTAGTTCAATGGCCTCTTCCCCTTGCTCACTCAAATCATACAGGCTATCCCTGATATGATCATAATCTTTTTGTAAATCACTCATAATATAATGTATCCTTAATTAAAAAAGTCTATGGTCTCCGTATATGGTAGAGTAGTACCATCGACTTTTTGCACTTCCATATTCTCTCCGGAATCAGTATCTTTGTAATATACTTCTGTTTTATTAATAACACTTCGATCTTGAATACCATTATAGTATCTAATTCTTGTTTCAAATGTTAATGTGTATACAATGGTTCTTCTACTTAAAAAATCACCTTCATACTCATCATTCAACCCAACTCCAGTTAATATTATTGGAGTGTCACTTGATATATCCATTGTAGGTATATCTTTAATGGTTACTGTATAATCTGGTTGAAACTTAGGTAATATTTGCTCTAATATTTGTAATGCATCATCCTGAGACTTTGTCATAATATTAAGTTCAAACCCTACTTTATATACTGCAGGCGATCCTAACGATGTTACATGTTTTTTATCTAAGGGATCTACAGTAACAAACTTCTTGGTCTTGTTAATTCTAGCAGCGCCATCATAACTCATATCAATAATTTCAAATGACATGCGTGGTAATTTAAGTGCTATCTTAGTATCATCTAAATCTTTTGTTCTGCTTAAGAACTTCTGACGGGGACCATATGCTAATGGTATCTTAATTTCTTGTAATAGCTTACCTGTATTATCTACTTTTTGAATAGATAGGTCGTTGAATATGCTTCCGAATACTGAAACCATACGTCTTGTACTTGAATTATAAAAGTGGTCCTTAAACATTATGGCATCCCGAACGGATTAGTCTCACTGAAATCAATGATGTCATCTGCTGCTGTTTCAAATTCATCATTACGTGCATACTCATCTTTGTTAAAATTGGTTGCATTATCTGCTGCTGCAACATTATATGTAGCGCCGGATTCTGTACCAACAATGGCTTTAAGTGGATCAGGATCAACATACAGCTGTCTGAACTTACCATCAGTAGTAACTAATGATACTACTGTTAAGTTTCCACCCAAACCAGTATCTTCCCATGCAGCTACTTCGCCTTCAATGTTAATAGGAGCTCCCGTTGCATCATTCACACCGGTCCATTGAGTTACTGTCTCACCTATAGAATAATCACCAGACCCACTATCCAATGTATATGTATATGATGTAGCATTAAGAGTCTCTATCTTATCAACCATGTCTATATCTGTATCGAACTCTTCATCAGTGTATTCGAACAATTCAGCTTGTAATTTGTATACAGGAACATTCTGTAATTGATAGAATGGCATTTCATGCTCAACCATCTTAATCTCAAATAAACTCTTAGACATAGGAAGGTATAACAAGTCCCCTTCCATAGGTCTTCCTGTATTGGTCCATTTATTAATCTGTTTTTCCCAACGACGCTTAGCAACAATGAATGTTGCCTGATCTCTAATCTCTAAACCAAATTTAGCTAGTAAATCCCCATCACCTTCAAACCCATCTACATTCTCAATATACATTTCAACAACGTAAGAGTCCGTAAACTTAGAATATGATTCGTTTAGTATATCATCTTTAGATATCTCTTGTCTTGGTATGTATATAATATCCTGGCCATAAATCTGCATTGACTCTATGATTAAATCTTCATAAAGCTCCTGCTCTGATTTTACTGATCCTGAAAAGTATACTGAAGTTGCCATATCAATTCACCACGCTATAAGAAACTGCAACAGGCCATGCCTTGGTCAGGTTGCTTGAAATTTGTGGGTCAAATGATATTGCAGCTGACCCAGCAGGCACTGAAACTATCATGTTTAATTTATTAGCGTCATGAGTAATAACCGAAACATACTCACTTGCTGGCCACGTTAATGTTACTGCTCGGCTTATCCAGGTTTGATCAACATCGTAAGCATCAACCATGCTAAACCCAGTGGATAAATTCTCGTTGTTGACGTCATGGATACCAGACCATACATCACCTTTATATCCAAGACCATCCTGCGCATTTGCTTCACTTGATGCTAACACCACCGAATAACTTCTCCAGCCTGCTACAATATACCCACTAAGGCTGGCTTGTAATTTGGTCATCAAGCTATCCATCATGGTTTCAGCATCGGCCTTATCAGCAGCGCTTTGGTCTGTTACATCAGCATCCCACAAATCCCAAAGCTTATGAATATTGTCAAGAAAGCCCGTATTACCATCCAAGAAATAGTCGTTATCTAACTCTTCAGCACTAGTATGTGTTAACAACCCAGCGGCAAGAGCTTGTGATGGAGTGTATCCGTATGCACCTGCTAGATCTGCAGCCAGATCATCATTACTATAGCCAGCACCACCTTTACGTGATTCTTTGCCCCACCATTCAACCCAACCATCAAACAATTCCACAGCCAAGCCAATGCCTGTGGATGCATTAGCACCAAAAGCTTGTGCCAATACTAATGATTGCCCATAATGAGCAATTAAATCTGAGTTGGCCCCAGTATGTGGGTGCCATTTATCAATATGCTTAGATATCATAGAAACAACTGGACTTGCATTATTAATCCATGAGCCTGGATTGATAATATTAATATCTACATTAGCAGCAGCATCCTTGATTATATTCCACTCTCTATCCCTTTGCGTAGAGTTGGATGTATGGCCAAATCCGTTATTTAGATGCCCCACTAAACTGTCCAATATTATAGATGAATTCATATCTCTATCCCATCATGAAGTCATCTGGCATTTGCCAAGCTAACTGCATCTCTTCTTCTAATTTGTTAATTTCTTCTACAGCATCTTGATAGATTTGAAGACCATTCATAGTAACTCCACCTGGCAATTGCATACCTTCGAACTTGCTCATGTTAGTACCCCATTGTCTCTTAATCAATGCAGTTACATATTTCTTTAAGAACATATCATTATATACATCTGTGTACGTTTGAGGATCTACAATTTGATAAGCCTCAACAACAATGTAATCATCAACCTGTAGATCGCCAAATCCTTCATCGATATGAAGCTTATTCATATGTCTATTGAATCTAAGTAACTCAGTAGAGTTAATAACATGGTCAAGCAATGCTAGGTTTTGAGCTCTCATTGAGTAATCAATTACATTAGAATTGGCCATTGTATTGAATGAATACATATCTTGAAGTCTCATATTGTATTCAACATCAAAGAACTTCTCAACTGAACCAGAACCAAAGTCTAGTAATCGAGTAATAGATGTTATTGAATCAGGAATTGTAATGAAACTATTAGCAATATCATCAGCCGATAACTGATGTTTAAGGTATGTCTTGATAATAGCATCAGAATGATACTCTTGATAATACTGTAACGCATCATCAATTCTATCTTCTACTTGATCCTCATCTACATTAATCTCAATCACAGGAGCACCTAATGCTCTCATTGCGTGATCTATTAATCCGTTCCTGTTAGTTACTTTAGCCATACCTAGTCCTGTTATATAGTCTTATTTATATCAATCAAAAACACTAAACCATGAAGATGTAGGTTTTGAGTTCTTCTGACATATAAAGAATTCCTTTGATCTCTTATTAGTAGCAGCATCTGGTGCTGTGTGATGACCATAATCGTATAGAGTCTTACACGAAGTTTCATTGCCACTTTGAAGAGCTACCCAATCCTCATCAGCGCTCTTAGCCTTAGCATGAACAATAGTTAATGCTATTACTTGGTCATAAGTTAATGCATTAATTAATTCAATATGATCCTTTGATTCATCCTTTAATTCCTCTACCCAATCTGGTGTTTTTAATATACCTAATCTTGCACTTATTGGTGTTCTAGGGTGCCATGTTCTTTCACCATAAGATGCATATTTTCCTTCCCTATTATATCTTTCTACTGAATTACTCCAATAGTTAGCCATAGTAGGTAATGTGGCTTTAGTTATTTGGGTATAACCATAGGCAGTGTTACCGTCCTTATCTGTATTTAGAACATCTTGTCTCCAATCAGATTCCATACCAGCTACATTATCAGCCCACCAAAGCACGCCTGCCCTAAAATTATCAAAGTCTACTGTACTTGCATTAAAATCAAATCCAGGCTTATTATATCTTAATATATCATCATACACTAATTCAATTGCCGCGGCAGTCCATCCCCCAGTAGCTTCTTTAAGGTTATCACTACGCTGCTTTTTATCAACACATAAGAGACAAGTGTTTCTTCGTTTGGGTAACAACCCAATAAGAAATGAATCTATCATTTGTTCTTTTCCATAATCAATAGTTTCTTGTCAGGCCATACAAATTTTTCAATTAGTACCACCATGCTTTCTGTAAATGGGTGGTTATCATAAAACACATCGCCAAACTTATTATAATTATTCGACACGGCAATATTAGTTTTAAGCCGAACAAGGGTTTCGTCTATTTTAGCTATTTCATCTGAATATGGCTCAATACTAAAGTCTTGTCGAATAGCCATTCTGTTCAGATCTGTCATATAATCTTCAGAGAACTTATTATTTTTAATAGCCTCTACATATTCAGATTCGTCAACGGTAATTAGGTCATCCCAACTATTCCAAAACCCACCATATTCTTGTAAAATCCCTGTTAATTGATTTGATACTTTATCTATCTCATTTATTGAACTGGTACCTTTATGAGCATATTCATGTATAAGGGTACCAAACCATTGCCACGTACCACCAATAGGTGACATACTTATATTAAACCAATTACCTCTAGGTGCGAATTGTCCATTATAACCATCAATTGATTTAGATAATATAATTTGAGGCATATCAGTTGTTATAGGTAGATAGAAGTGTGGATACTCTAACACATAAGCACCATCATCAAGGGACTCTACAATAAAGTAGATCTTACTATCCAAATCGGCTTTGGCTTCTACCAATGAATTAAACTTATTAGAGGTAGAAAAGAAATAATCGAATGAAGGAATAACTCCTTCTGGTTCTAATTTAAAGTTTTTAAAGAATTCATTTAAATGGTTTCTCAAACGAGCTCTTTTATCTATTTTAGAGGGTAACGGTATTAATCCCATAATGAACCCCCTTTAAATATATTTATTAAGGCTGGTTTATTTTCAGGTAACCGCGGCCAAGCCATCAGTTTTATCTTTTCTATAAACTTTTGAGAAAATACATTTTCTATACCTGGCATAAACAAGTAACTTATGTCATCATGTAAAGCATTAGATACTGAAACATCAGCAGTTCCCCTAGCAACAACCTCTTCTAGGTATTGTTTAGATATAAAGCCATTCCATACGAATGATTGTATGGTTTCAGAAGCCCTATCGAAAGCTGGATTATCGGTTAGTTTATCCATTGCATCTTGAATATATCCATATCCTAACTTAGCTAGGCCTGGGGGTAATACTAAATTAGAAACCTTTTCATGGACCAAAGGCCAGTTAGGTTGACCATCATCCCCAAGTACATCTTTATGGAACCAATCTAAAGGATTATAGGTCTCCCAATCAGGGTATTGTTCTAATCCTAGTCTAACCGAATGGGTATACTCATGAACTACAAGTCTTAGCGATTCAGTTGGGGTTGAGGTCTTAGTAGAGAAGGTATTGTTTGTTTGAATTATAAGAACTTTACGTTTATCACCCCAAGCACCCTTTAAGTAATTAGCTTTAGTTTTAATGCCACGTTGGGCTACAATCTTATGGTGGCTTGCATCAATAGATAAATAGTGGTTGGGGTAATCTAATATCCATTCATTACCTAGTAAGTCGCTAGTGGCCTTTTCAATGAATTGACCTAAAAAATATTCAGCAGTAGGTGCATCAGGATGCCAAAGGGCAGTAATACCCTGAGCTTCATTAAATGCTATAAGGGTAGGATCAGTTGCGTCCCATATATACCCATCGAAAAACGCATGTAGTCTAGCGCGTAGTTTATCTCTATAGTTTAATACCTTAGCTGGTTCTAATTTATTGGGTGTTCCCATTTCATGTTACTTAGTGAACCAGATTTGTACTGAATCGTCTTTATAAGATGATGAATCCGCTTGCCATTTAGCATAGAAGTTCTTAGCCCCTAATGCCTTGATCTCTTTCTTAACAGCTGGGATAGTAGGTTTACCCTTAGCATCAGCCCAAGCAACTTTAGCTTTCTTTTTAAAGTCATTAATATTCATCATAGCGCCACGTGTACCCTTACGAGCATCAGCAAATGAAAGACCATCAATACATACAGCAATGTTATTTCTGCCATCATTCTGAATAGTACAATCACTGCCTTTTGCTTCATCAAGTGATTCTTCTACGGTCCATTTCACCTTTCCGATGATACCTTCAATCCTATTCAAACGAGCTTTCCAATCTTGATTTTCATCAGATGTCTTGAGTTCAGTTTTAAGAATTTTCAGATGTTTATTGATT
>Ga0209658_1000539_pt1 | contig 27012 bp, 41 predicted proteins | sample SaaInlV_150m_DNA_6_FD_184656 | JGI IMG/M metagenome (GOLD analysis project Ga0209658, IMG submission 184656) | Marine microbial communities from expanding oxygen minimum zones in the Saanich Inlet - SI037_S4LV_150m_DNA (SPAdes) (version 2) | ecosystem: Environmental > Aquatic > Marine >...
CCCCCTACCGGGGCGTACGCTAAATTTGCGACTGAACCACTTAATACTAAATTACTGAGTCCAGCACGAAGGTTCGATACACCAGCCCGTAGGGCTTCCATGGACGCACTCTTAGAAGGGCGTAAGTTTACAGGCGTATCACCTGCCTTAAAGCATGAACGTCCCTTTAGCGATTTTAATAGGCTAAACGCATTACCTAAACCAACTAAACCGGATGATCATTATATTCTTAAGGGGCTTAGACGTTTATTTGGTAAATAAGCAACAACCACACACTTTCAGAGTTGGTAGTAGCTAACATAACATAACATAAAAGGAACAATAAATAGCACCAATAAATAGCACCAATAACACAACTCCGTAGCTAATAGGAGCTAAATTAAGTAAAATAACTAGAATAGGGGATTACGATGAACAAAGCACAAGATATATTTAACAAGGCACAACTTATATTTAACAAGGTAGTACAAAAGAAAGATCAGAATAAATTGACTGAGAAGAAGGGACTGTCACCCGAAGCTAAGTCGTTCGGGACCGGACCTAGTCTTCTCGGGACCAAAGCACCTAAGAACAAAGCACCTAAGTACACTGTATCGCCAAACGAGCGAAAAGGTCTGGATCACAGTAGAGCTCAAGAGAAGCTTCTGCAGACCTGACAGGAGGGGGCGGAAGATGGTATGAGAGTTCTCAGATCACCAGAGCAGAAAGAAAAGGATAAGACGAAGGCGAGGAACTTTATTGCAAAGATGAATGCAGACCCAAATTTCGACGTAAACACAAAACACGGGCCTGAGCTCAAGATAAGGAGAAGTAATGAGACAGCTCCAAGCATTCCTGAGGAAAAGCAAACTCAAGCTTGGGTAAACGAAGCCGACCGTAAGTATAAAAAAGCCCTGCATCGCAAAGAATTATCTAAAACTTACGCTATGCCACCATCGGATAAAAAGAGTGATGACCTTCAGAAGTGAAATGACTCGGATATAAAGGGTTATAAGCTTGAGAGATTTTTTGCTAACGATGCTCTAAAGGATCAAGCAAAAAAACAGGGGCCTAGTTAAATATTAATAACTGACGGAAACCATCCTTATGAACAAAGCACAACAGATATTTAACAAACTATCACAACTGAGAAGAGCCCCGGAGAAACCGTTCGTACCTTCTAAGCGGGTGGGCAAAAATGCCAATAAAAACATAGGTAAGGATACTGCCATCAGTAAGGACGTATTTGACAAGGCAATGGCGTACAAGAAGGGTAAGATAGACAGTAAATCAGAAACTGCAGTAGCTGCTATGCCAGAGGATCTTTCAAAAAAAGCACAAGCTACATTCCAGAAATTAACTCAAAAAGAACTTGGTGTAAAACCAAACCCTGTACAAGATATTTCAAGAACAGAGACGCACGGGTCTGTCACTTTTAAAAGGGGCGATAATACTCAGAAAAAGAGGGATATCGTTTCTCAACTTTCTAAAGGGGTAACGGACAACCCAAAAGTACAAGCAGTAATTGAGAGTAATTGGGAAAATGCAACCGTTAACACTGATTCTACGTTTTTACCAGGCGAAATGTTACCCGATGGGGAACGAAAATTAGTCTCCGTTAAAAATTCAATTAAGCATAATAATCCAGCGCATCATTGGTTAACAGGGGACCCTAACGAGGACGCATCTAGAGCTCGTACGGAGGACCCACTTACAGGGAAAAAGAGCGTTACTAATGCTATAGGGCGCGACTCTAAAAGAGATGATGATGTAAAATATAATAGTTCTCTTTATTTTAGCAACCCATCACCAACTTATAGAGACTTAAAGTAGTCCAGGGGATTAGATATGGGTAATAAATCAAGAGATGCACTTGAAAACACGATGAAAGATACTAGACATAACAGTAACTTATCTAGAAAGAAAAAGTTAAAATATGTTGCCGCTGCTCTTATGGGCGGGGTTGGGGTCGCTGTAGGGACTAAACTAAAGTTGCCAAAGTCCCACGAAGCAGCAAAACGTTTTAGTAAAAATGTTGGAGGCAATCTTACCTGATATGGGACGGATGATGCAAATAGAATGAAGGATTTAGGCATTACTTACTCTAGTGAGGCGAAGTCTCTTGGAATAAATACAAAACGAGTAAAGGATATAAAACCTAATGAAAAGCTTTCTGGAGGTTTTTATGGACATAGGGGGGACATGTCGTCAAACTTTGGCTCAGACGCTGACTTCAATAAAGCATCCTTACAGCAAAAAATTTATAATATTCCATCGGTAACTAAAGATCTTGAAGATAATTGAAAATGGTACAAGCAAGTAGAAGGAGACGGAGTTCCGAAGACCGTTCGAGGCGATAATATAAAAAATTCGAAGGATATAAAAAAAGTTTTGGGCGGGGATTACCTTGTAAAGTCTAGATTTGGGTGGGGCAATAAGGGGATAGTATCAAAAAATGATTTTAATTCTAACCCAAATAAATACTTGACTAAAGACTATGTTCTACAAAAAAAAGAAAACTTAAAAAGAGAATACAGAGTTCTGGTTGCAGAGGGGAAAGGTGTATATACCATACCTAGAAGAAATAATGAGTTCGTGACTACGCCCACACCACACTTATCCAAAGAAAAAGATAGAGTATTAAATAAAGCTGAGGAGATTGTAAAAAGAATGAAAAAACATAAAAATGATCTGCATAGTCTTGATTTAGGTGTCACTTCAAATGGAAAGATAGTTGCATGGGAGGACAATTCAGCCCAAGGGGGGAACATGTTTCTTAGAGGGGATCACTTAGATGCGTTTAAAATGTTTTCTAGGGGCAAAGCCATGCCGTCTTACGCGCAAAAAACAAAGGGAACTGCCTTACAAGTTTCTTCAGCAGGCGGCTCAGCGGCGGTAATAGGCCACGAGAAGTTTAGTGAACTAAAAGATAGCTTACATAAGATGGATTCAGCTACAGACTTGGATAATAAACTACTTTCTAAAAGATTTGATAAAAAAACTAGGAAAAATTTAGGAGTTGCTGGAATGTTTGGGGTCAGCGGTGGTTCAGCAATCATGGCCTCTAAAAGGCTAAAAGACTTTCGTATCCCATCAGGAGACTACAACGGAATAAAAAATGTAGCTATTTTACATTCCCCTTCTAAGGTAGGCGGGGGGCATAAAGCAGCAGCTGAAGCGATGGCTAAAAAATTAAATAAGGTACCCGGAGTAACCGCCAAAACCTTTGACACAGGAAATTATGGCTCAGCCACTTTCAATGATGCCCTTAAAAAAGTACTCCCGGTATCAGATTATGAAACAGCCGTTCAAAAAGATCCTTCCAGGTTTTTTAGGAATCATCTTGCCACTTTCCCAAAGCAAACTAAAGCATCAGGAGTATTTAGTAAAATAAAAAATTCCCTAGCTAACGTGGTTTCAGAGTCGCACTCAGAGCTTAGTGGCGAAGGGAGGGCTTTGGCAAAGGGCTTAAGAAAGTTTAAACCTGATAAGATAGTATCTACCTACTTTGGGTCCACCCCTGGGCTAAAAGATTCTGGAAGGGCAATAGACTTGATTACAACAGACTATGAAATATCCCCTTTTTTATGGAAAACAAAAAATTCTGGCGCGTATTTTACGTCTAGCAAGGATGCAAAAAAAGCTATGGAAAATTTTGGAGTATCCTCTAGCAGGGTTGTAAATATAGGAGAGGTTCCTGTAAGTCGCAAGGCTTGGCCTAAAATTAAGACGGGAACTAGTGTAAAAAATGTTGTAGTAATGGGCGGCCAGCTTGGGCTCAGGACTCACGAGGTAGGGCCAGAAGTAAGTAGGTACTACAAAAAAAATGGGAAAAATGTAAGGATCACGATCTTACCTGGAAAAACAGGTACTCTTGCAAGAGACGAACTTTCTAGAGCTAAAAAGAAAGGCAAATTACTGTCTAATGTGCATGTATGAGACCCTAAACTTGAGGGAGGAAGTAAGTCATACATGAAGTACATGGCAGAAGCAGACTTAATTATTACTCGCCCGGGCGGAGCTACGACCGCAGAGTTAAGAAGTTTGGGAAAACCCACAGTAACCTTTAGCGAAGTACCCAAAGATTGGCAAAATCATGAAGGCGGCAACATTAGAGCTTTAGCTAGTACAGGTCAATCCAAACATATGGAACTTCCTTTAAAGATTGATACGGATTCCAAAGCCCTAAAGAGGGCGGTATCGTCTGCTTTAAAAAGTGTAGATAAAGACTACGGAAAAATGGTAGAGGGCGGGAAAGAAGCTGCAATAGACTCTCTAGCAAATCAAAATAGTATGGCAAAGAAAGTTCTGTCTACCAAATCCTTCACATCAAGGGCAAAATCGTTACCGTTTAAAGCCTGGATAGGTGCTAGTGCTGGAACAGGTGCTTTAGGATTAGTAGGGGCTTATCTAGCAAAAAAGGGCAAAAATAAGTAACATGCAAGCAAATAATAAGAAGGACCCGTTAAATAAGTATAAAAAGAAGCTACAGTCGTTAAGGTTCTTAGGGGCTGGACATAAACGTGTTCTAGTTCCGAAGTCAGAGTTTACTAAAAGTGATCTTTTGAGTAAGTACGGGTTTAAAGAATCTAGAGTTTCGGTGGGAGAAAAAGGAGAAGTCAGTAAGACGTCGTACAGGCACCCAGCCACTGGACATCATATACATAGCCATAGAAATTATTGGGTGTTACACAGGGACGAGTATAAGCCAGGAATCAGGCACATAGCATTAGAAGGACTACCAGCCATGGTAAAGAAAATAAAGAGTAAAGAATCCGAAAGTACTGTCAAAGAGCTAAAAACAAGGAACAAACGTATTGACTAGTAGTATCTAAGTACGTAAATTAAACTATGAGTAAAAAAGCACAAGCAACATTTAAAAAACAAGCCGGGGTTATGGACGCTGTACACATGGGCCTTGACGTGGCTGGAATGGTGCCTCTGTTCGGAGAAGTAGCAGACGGTATTAATGCCGGCCTGTATGCTGCGAGAGGACAATGAGGTAATGCTGCAATTTCAGCAGCAGCAATGATACCGGTAGCAGGACAAGCTGCAGTTATAGGTAAATGGGGCGCAAAAGCTGCAAAGAAAGGTAAGGTATTTGCACATGGAACAGAGGCTGCTCGAAAAGTGGGGAAAGGCGTAGATGCTTCTAGGCTTGGTAGGACTAAAAAGACAGTAAATTATGGGTCTGGAAAATTTGTGGCAGATAGCCAAGGAATGCCACTTGTAAGATCAAGGTTAAAAAACACTCCAGGAGTTTCTCCTGGAATGCAACCTTACTATAACTTAGCAAGAGCACCAATCCAAAATACAAAAGGATACTTTGGTCAGAAATCTCTAGGATTTCTAGAAAAAGGTACCCGAAAAAAGTTTATAAAAAAATATGATGATATAGCCGAGGGGTTTCAGCCTAAGAATTGGAGAAAACATCAAGGAAATACAATATTTAGTAAACCTAGTAATCCTAATGCTGTATGGCATAAGAACAATCGTACTGATATGAAAATGTGGGGAGGTAAAGTTTTAAGAGCCGGCCAAACATTTGGAAGAGGGCTTAAGTTTGACAGGGTTATAATGGATAAACTTCTTTGGAATCGCATGCTTCCAGACGATAAAGCAGCTCAGAATGCCTCCAGAGCACAAAAATACCAAAATGTAGCAAACAATTTATATGACCAATATTAAAAAAATAGCAGAAACTTTGTACGTAAGAGTACCTCTAGAAGAAAAACAACGAGGTTTCTTTGGACACACTCGCAGAGGCATGGCTTCAGCTGGTGTACCATCAGCCTTAATATCATCGATGTTTGCTGGAAAAGGTAGGAGACTTCAAGCAGCCGCATCTGCAGCTGCAATAATGACCCCAATTGGGGCTCTTCTTAGTAAAGTTACTCAAGGTGCGCACAATAAAAGGGTAAAAAACTTAAAAGCTCTTCATAGCGCACACTTGGAGAAAAATGGTCAGTACACTAACAGACATGCCCCAAGCCCAGTATTACCCGAGTTACACACCATTAATCAGAAGAACCATGAAGAAGTAGCAAGAATTGCGGACGCTAAAGAAAGATTTATGGACAGAATGTTCAGAAAAAATAGAACAAAACATTACAATTGGGATTACGAAGTAACAGTAGGAAAACAACTAGGTTACTCACAAAAACAGCTAGATGGTATGAAGTTAAAAGCTGATCAAGATAGGTCTGCGTACCACGAGTATAAGTATAAGACAAAAGGACCTAAGGTTATATAATAAAGATTATGGATAAATTATGCTCATGCTCAGACTGCTCACAGCAACAAAAATTTTACAAGTTGATACTTCTGTATAAAGCAGGGAGACTAAATATTGATAAGTTACCAAAACCGCTAGCAGCTAAAATAAAAAGAATTGCTAACGGAATGACTTTAAAACAAGCCAGAGACAAGGCTATACACAAAAGAGGGTAGATAAATGAATGATATAGAAAAACAAGCGCTAATAAATGGCTTTAAAGAAGAACTAGAAAAAAATGGTGGGGTTGTTAGGCATGTAATAGAGCCTATAGTTTCGGCCATCTCAATGGCTCCAGGAAAAATGTGGCGTGGCCTCAAGAACGCTGCCACTGACTTGTCAGAAATTCCTGGTAATATAACAAAGAAGAAGGCTGTAACTAAAAAGATTAAAGACGCAAAGCGTGTGAAGTCTAAGAGGGAAAAACTTCAAAAGAGGCTATATAAAGAGCAACAAGCAGACAAGTCTGCTAGACAAGAGGGGCTGGAGTACAGTAAGCTGCTTAAAGTGGAAAATGCAGAAATTCAAAAAAGATTTGGTCTAGGGATGGAAGTAGAAGCCCCTAAAACTAATATTTTGCCTTGGGTTCTAACAGGAGGTGCCTTAGCTGGCGGCGTGTACGCAGTTAATAAGCTCAAAACTCCCGCTAACGTGTACCCAAGTGACAGAGAAAAGGTTGTAATGAACTTAAACAGAAGATACCGAGGTTAATAATATGAATAAATCTATAACGGTATTCGAAAAACTAGCAGCAGCTGATAGTAACCATATAGACATGTCCATGACCAAAAACCAAGCAATTATGCAAGGTTTTGAGTATGAGATGCAAAAGCATGCTAGCTGGTGGCATAAAGTTTTAAGGAAAACTTTAGGGTTAAGAGCCGGAGCGCACGCAGTTAAAGAGTCAGTAGTAGAAGGGGGTAAGGAAGCATTCAAAATATTACGTAATTCTTCACAAAAAGCAGATTTTATTGCGTCACCGTCAGGGGTATTATCAGCTGTACCTAGACCAGCAGACTTTGTAGTAAACTCCAGGGGTATAGCTAGGAAGGACAATGTGTGGGATAAAATGAGATCAGTTTTTTCTGACGACTACTCAAAACGATTTAAAACTTTAGATTATAGAGCGAGAAAAGTCAAGGCGAAAGAGACTCGGGTTGCTAATAAAGCTGTTGCACAAGCTGAGGCAAGAGTAGCAAAGGCAGAACAAATAAAAAGAGTAACAGAAAATATAAATAAAAGGGCACCTAAAGTACGGGCAGATGTTAGGAAGGCTCCTTATAAAACGGTACCTATTAAATCAAAAGACATAGAGAGGGTATTACCAGACGTAGGCAATTTTACGCGTCCAAGGGCGGGAATGGGAGATAAAAGTTCGATTGTTGCACAAGCTGAGGCAAGAGTAGCAAAGGCAGAACAAATAAAAAGAGTAACAGAAAATATAAATAAAAGGGCACCTAAAGTACGGGCAGATGTTAGGAAGGCTCCTTATAAAACGGTACCTATTAAATCAAAAGACATAGAGAGGGTATTACCAGACGTAGGCAATTTTACGCGTCCAAGGGCGGGAATGGGAGATAAAAGTTCGATTGTTTTCAATAAACGCATAGATACACCTAAACCAGGATCTTCTTATACAGTCGATGCCCCACAGTGGGCAGAAACACGGACACCTCTCCCAGTTAAGGATACTTCAATCGATGATTTTGTAAGATCCCAGCAGAAACGTGTGGACAAGGCAGCAAACGCTAGCAAAGCTCCTAGCAAAGCTCCGAGTAGTACGACAGACAAGGCAGAAGAACTTGCTAATAAGATAGGAATAAACTGGGAAAGTGCTCCCCTTCTAGGCGGAGTTGCGCTTGGAGGAGGACTTATTGGAGCAGCATTATCTTCCGGCCCAGACTCACAGCCTCAATATAGATAGTAATACTTTCATAAACGATATAAGGAGATGATGATGGAATACGGGGGAATACTTGATTTTTTAGTAGCTATAAAAGAGGTAGTAGGGATAGCAGTATCCTACATCCTAATACAGAAGAAAATTAGTGCTAATCACAGTGAAATAAAAAGAAACTTTGATGGCCCAACAGTAGGCGATCTGATTGCCGAAGTTGAAAATAACGAAGTAATAAGAAAAAGGTTGTTACAATTAATGGACAAATCTAATGCAAACAGAGCGTGGTTATTTGGGTTTCATAATGGACGACAATACTACACTACTAAACATCAAACTAGAGCAACTTGCTTAGTAGAGGTCGTGGATGATGCAGTACCAATTATAGATTCTTATCAAAGTATACCTGTTCATTTGTTCCCAGTAGCTATATCAGGTGTTGTAAAAGAAGGAAAAGTAAAAGTCAATGTTAGTGAGATGCCGGAATGGGCTTCTATAGAAAAGACATCTTACGAAAAAGCTAAGACTAAGCATTTTTATGCAAAAGCAATAGAGGATTCTACAGGACGTACAGTTGGGTTTATAGGACTGTCTTGGACGAAGAGACCATTTCCTAAAACCCCGGCTAAGCTTACTAGGCTAATAGAAGACGTAGAAAATACTGCTGGAAGAATAGAGGGTTTATTTTAAAATATGTATATATTATTAGAACATGACGGTACAGAAGAGAGAGCGAAGCTAGCACAAGATATTAGTTACTACCTAGAGAATAACTTAGGCGTAACTTGTGACGAAGTTATTGGAAACGATAGCCAAGCAGTAGGTGTTTATGATGGGAGCTTTAGTAAGTTAGCATCTTTTAATAAGTTACCCACCGAAGCAGAACTTAATTTTTTTGTAGCATTAATAGATGAGGAATAAATTATGAGTGAAATCATTATAAACGATAGGGATCAAAACAAGGATGAGGCTTTACTATCTTTTCTGGAATCAAGTACTTTCGTGAAGAGAGCAAAAGCAACTACACCTGTCACAGACGCTGACTTTGAAGATATTTTTACAAAGCTAGCAGGAGAAACAAACCCTAAATCATTTGACGAGTTTAAAATTACTGTTGACACAACGTTTGAAGGTAAACTAAATGAGAAACTTGCTAAGTGGGAAAAGAAACTCTCAATAGATAAAACCAGGTTACAAGATGTCTTTGGCTAAATCTCTTAAAGACAGAAGAAAGAAAGAAATTAAAAAACGTTCAGTCAGCAAACCAGCTGTTGGGAGACAATGCAGCGTATGCGGCGGTACTAGCACTAGACTTCACATAATAGTGGATTCTCAGGGCAGTAAACGCAGACGCACAAAATGTTTTAATCCCCGATGCAAAGCTGAACGTGGGTAGAGAAAAAAGTACAATACAGTCTAAGAAAAAGCAGTATAAAGATGGTTACAAACATTTGCCGACTAACTTAGATATAAAGGATTGGGATTACGTGTACCAAATACATAAGAATAGTAATGGAACACACTTTGATCTTAGACTTTATTGCCCGAGTGACTCAGATAATGTATTTTCGTTTTCAGCAAAACATAACGTGTTGGATAGAAATTTTCCCACACCTTTAAGAAGGAATAGAGACCATACCCAAGATGCATTAACATTTGAGGGGGCGTTTCAATCAAAGAAAGGGAAGATAAATACCTTAGTTACATTAGAAAACGGAGCGGCAACATTAATAGATCTTGATAAAACAGGAATGATATTCGAAGCAGAGAAGCGAATATTCAGATTGAAGCACTTGAGCGGGAAGAAGTATGCGTACGTGCCTGTGTACGTCAAATAGCAGACTAAATAAGTGTAGAGAGGCATAAAATGAATAAAGCAGAAACAATGTTTAACAAAATAGCAGGTAAGTATAGCCCAGTACAGGACACTTTTAAGTACTACTTCTTTAAGAAAGGTATGACAAAGACACAAGCACGAGTTCTTGCGGCTGAAGCCAGAGAAACCGGAGTATTTCCAAAGTGGGTGAATTCCAGAATGGTGAAAGAAGTAGAAAAGAAAGATAAGGAAATAAAAGTTTTAAAAGAGAAAGCTAAGCAACTAAGTTTATTTTAAGAAATGCAAATACCTTACATTAAATACGTAGAAACATTAGTAGTTGGCAGAATGTCTGCTGACTCTATTCACGATAATCTTATAACTTTAGGGTTAGAGTTCCCCATACCTGGCATACAGCAAGTATATGATTATTTCTACAAGAAGCAAGCTAAGTATTTTACTACTAGCACTGAAGAAATTAGCCCAGACTGGCTAAAGAGGTGGGACATAGAAAGGATGTATGGACATATGTTTAACTTCCCTGTAGATACGGTAGAAGGAATAAAGGGGTCATTAGCTATAATGAATGACAGTCTTATGTATAGACTCATTACCTCAATGGCTTTGGCTAATATAACTGATGAAGATATAGAACTAATTGTAAACGGGAAGTATAATATGCAGTACTCATCTGACGATGTGCAATGTTTCCTTAAGTACTTCTTCAACGTTGCTGAATGGGGAATACAAGAAAAAAGGGAGTATGTAAACCAAACAAAAGATCCCGGATTAAAACGTTTTTATAAAATAGCGCTAGATGGGGACAAGGATTACTTGTTATGGAAGCTAGGAGCAGCCCCTGAAAAGAGTTTTGACACCATGTTGAAGGACATGATGACGGACTCGTACTATAATTTTAAAGAGAGGGCAAAATCTGATCCTGATTTAGCACAGAAATGGGGGTCATTAGCAGTGAAGCTAACCGACCGTCTTGATAAGCTAGACAAAGATACAGATAAGAAAAAAGATATTTTTGAAGAAATAACTTTTAAAATAAAGGGAATTGTAGGGAACGCAGAATCATCGTCATCAATACCCCACATGTCAGAAATAAATAATGATACAGCATTAACTAAGGATAAAGAGGCTTAATAATGAATACAACTAAAATAGCACTAAATATTTTTAACAAGTACGCTCAGTGGGGAATACAAGGTTTTTCTAGAGAGTTTCCTATTGGCAGCACAGATACATTTGATAGTAACAGCGAATCTAATTATGGAAAGAAAAAGGTAACTAAAGAACAAAATCCTGACTTCTCTAATTCTGTGGGCGATAACACCCATAAAACTGAGAAACGAACTTTTAACCAAGCAGCAAAACACTTTGACGCAAACGGAAGTGGTTTTGCTGATATAAACGCAGCCATTAAAGCTAGAAAGGGCGCAGAAAAAGGCTCAGACGCTTATAATAAAGCGCAGGGGGCTATAAACTCTGCTTACGGTGTCGGGGCCCAAAGTAAAACAGAAGATAACTCTCAAACTACTGCTGGAGATACTACTGGAGCTGAGAAACGAACTTTTAACCAAGCAGAAAAACAGTTTGACGCAAAAGGAAGTGGTTTTGCTGATATAAAAGCAGCCATTAAAGCTAGAAAGGGCGCAGAAAAAGGCTCAGACGCTTATAATAAAGCGCAGGGGGCTATAAACTCTGCTTGGGAAAAGAAACTCTCAATAGATAAAACCAGGTTACAAGACGGTGTCGGGGCCCAAAGTAAAACAGAAGATAACTCTCAAACTGGAACTGGAGATACTACTGTAGCTGGAGCTGGAGCTACTACTGGAGATACTACTGGAGATACTGCTGTAGCTGGAGCTGGAGCTGGAACTCAAAAAGAAATGCCCGCAGACTACAAACCTTCACAGAGAGCTCAAGGCTTAATGGGTGGTGGGCCAGGAAAGTATTTTGGGCAGAACATGGCAGGTAAGATAGGCGCTATACGACAAAACGAGAGTACGAACAGAGGAATAAAGACTTTAGGGAATAATGTGGGGTTTGCAAACCCATTAGCAGGTGCACCAAAAAATCCATTAGAAGGTTTCACACAACAGAGCCCAAATATGGCCCAAGGCCTTGCCGGCGCCAAGCCAGAGGCCCTACAAGAGCAGAACTCCAGCTCTTTTGGAAGTAGAAACGTAGTAGACGAAATGCGAGATAACAAGGGGGCTTTCCAAGGCGGGAAGAAGGGGAGGATGTTTGGCCGCATAAGAGATAAATGGGATGCCCGTAAAAATACTCAAGAGGCCCCACCAGAGCAGAAACCTATAACCTCAAAGCTTCAAAATAATATAAAAAATGCTGAAAATCAGACCAAATTTAACGTACAAGAATGGAAAGCTAACCTTTCTTCGGCTCAGAGCGGCGATAACAATAACCCAGGACCCATGTAAAATAAATGATAAAAACCTCCGGCATACTAGATCAGCCTAAGGATACCTTAGCTAAAGATGTATGATCTGACGCACAAACACTCCTCCCGAGAGTAAGAGCTCAGATCTTAAAATATCTATATTCTTGGATACCATCATCTCAAGTAAAAGAGGTGGTTGTATTAGGGTCTATTACCGGATACAAGTACAAACTTACGTCCGATATTGATGTTAATGTAAAAGTGTCTGGAAAAGAAAATGCAGCTAAGTACCATAAGCATCAAGACGTTTTAAATGGTCAAACGGTTACAGGGACAGAGCATCCAATAAACTTCTTTATACAAGAGTACAATGAGGAATACCATAGTGTATGGCAAGATGCACACTTCGGAGTGTATGATGTACTTAACAACGAGTGATTGTCACCGCCACCAGATAGAAGTGAGGTAAGAATTCCGGAAGATCAATACCCACTTGAACTACTTATAGGGCAAATGATGGCTAGAAATTACAGTAGAAAAGCTGATGATTACTTAGATAACACAGATGAGACCGGTGACGACTTAGAGCAACTTCAGTCCGCATCCGAAACTACTAAACTCGACCGTAAGTTACAATATTCTACGGGATGAGGAATACCGAGAAAAAGTTTTAGAAACATATTATATAAATTATTAGAGCATGGTAAGTATGGAGACTTGTTCTATGACATGAAAAGAGGTAAATCCGAGAAATAAACACCTAAACCAATATAGGAAATGAAACAGAAACGTAGGACCAACGTAAGTTACGACCAGCACACAAACAAAACATACCAAACAAATACAGGGAGCGTACAGGGCAGCTGAAAAGAAAAGGAAAGAACAGGGCAGAATAGAAAAGAACACAACGACTCAAGTCCTTTGTCTGTACAAGTACATAACAACAATATAGAGTCGGCAATTCGTCTTTTTAGACGTAAGATAGACGATGCCGGTATAATGGACACTATTAGAAATGGTAGGTACTATGAAAAACCATCTATTATTCGCAGAGAAAAAAAGAAAGAGCAATCTTTTAAACACCAAATAAAACGTAAGCAAGAAGAAGATAGTCAAGTATCTCATAATAGAAGCAAAAGAAGACGTAAAAAATAATGTCTCAAGAAATAGTTCTTAGTAGAAGCGAGTTTACTGAAAATTTCCTGTATCTTGATGGAAAACCATTTTCTTTAGATGACTATCCCCATATGCGGGCCATATATAATTCGCCTGCACCGGAAATTGTATTAAAAACTTCCAGGCAGGTAGGTAAATCTACGTCCTTAGCTAACATAATGATTACTAACAGTGCCATGATTAAATACTTCAGGACATTGTTCGTAGCGCCAACTGTTGAACAAACAAAGGTTTTTTCTCATGATAGGGTTAACCCTGCATTAGAAGGGTCTCCATTTATTAAAGACTACTACATGAATAGCACTATAGTGCAAAACGTATTCATGAAGCAGTTACTAAATGGGTCACGTATGTATTTGCGGTACGCATTATTGTCGGCTGATCGTCTCCGTGGGTATTGCAAGACGCATCTTCACCAATATTTGACTTTACGTGGATGGGTTGATGTAAAGGATTTAACTATAGATGACTTAGTACTTACTAAAAACGAAGGCACAAACGAGCTCGAATACCAAAAACCCTCAGAAATAATCATAGAGGATTATGACGGACCAATACATTACTATTCTCAACGAGGTAGAGTTGTTCATGAGGTAACCCCCGAGCATAGGATGCATGCTGATATGCTTACTCAAAAGCATGAAGGATCTCCATTCGGGACTGGTTGGCAGACAGATATACGTTCAAAAGATATTCACACACAAAACTTCAGGCTTGGTATAGGTGATCCCAATACTTTACACTACAAGGACTCGTCACCAGGTTACTTTGAGTTGCCTGAACTCAAGACATCTATAAAAGCTGACGGCACTCCTTACCGTGACGGCCAAATTAGGACCTATAGCTCAATAAAACTACCTATTAAACCGTTCATGGCTTTTATGGGTTGATGGCTTTCAGAAGGGTGGACAACTTTATCTAGTCCAGCCTTTGGCGTGGCACAAGACAAAAAACACAATCCAGCATATTGGGAAGAGGTTAATAATCTAATGGCAGAGCTCTTTCCTAGCCATACTGCATCTCAAGACGGAAACCAATGGTTTTGCCAGTCCGAGTATAGAACCTTATACGAATGGTTAAAACCGTTAGGAAAATCGGGAGATAAAAGAATTCCAAGGGAACTTCTAAACTACACTAAGTATCTGCCAGACTTATTAGATGCGCTATATAAAGGCGACGGTGACAACATAAAAAATGGTAAAAGAAAAAGTACCCATAAGAAACATCTTAGACTTACTACTAAGTCACTGGAACTGGCTAACACAGTACAAGAAGCCTGGTTACGACTTGGAAAATGATGTAGTATAGTTCATAGAGATAGAAAACATGGGAGAATATATTCTGTTGAACTAAGATCGCGCACATATACTAATTACCTTCTAAACAAGTATAAAAAAACCAAGCATAAATATTTTGAAGAAAAGAACTACAAAGGAAAAATTTACTGTGTAGTAGTACCTAACGGTAATTTTATAACTAGACACTCTGAAACAAAGGTGCCGCTAATAACTGGTAATTCAGCAGACATGCTATGTTTTGACGAAGCTCAGGACCTAAGAGCAGAGATTGTACCTATTGCCCAAGAAGCTATGAATAGGTCCATGTACAAACATACTTTGTACGCAGGAACTCCTAAACGTTCTAGGGGCACTCTCGCAGATTTATGGTTTGAGTCAACACAGGCAGAGTTTATGCCTAAGTGCGAGCATTGTAATCACTGGAACTTGCTTGACTATGATAGCATAGGAGACCTCGGCCCGATCTGCAAAAAATGTGGTAAAATACTTTCCCAAGATTCCTTAAAAGCAGGGCAATGAGTTTCTACAGGGCCAAAAGACCCAGCTATGGAAGGGTATAGGGTATGTGTATTACATTTTACTTACGCTCCTTGAATTGACTGGAAAAGGGATGTAATAGAAAAACGACGTAGACAACCAAGGGCGATATTTTTTAATGAAACCTTAGGGCTTGAATACGATGAGGGTACATCACCAATTACTAAGCAAGACATAGTTAATTGCTGTGACCCTTCCTACTCTATACTGACTCCTCAGGACCCGCGTAAGATACCAAGTACTATAATGGGTTTAGATTATGGGCCAGTAAATTCAGAGAAATCTCATACAGTCTCTGTAGTTGTATCTACAGAGTCAAGTAAGTATAGAGTACACCACATGAAGAAGTTTCTTGGAAAAGAGGCAGATTATGCTTATATTCATAAGGAGGTCCCCAGAATGTTATCTAGGTGGAATGCGCAGCATCTTGCATCGGACTATGGGATGGGTGAAGCTCCAAACTCAGAAATAAGATCAAAAATAGGGTTTGAACGTGTCATAGCATTTCAACATGTACCTTCTCAGAAGGAGAAGGTCAAGTGGAATGTTAAGATGCCAGCCTACACATTAAATAGGACACAGGTTATTACTGAGCTATTTAAACTAATAAAAGACCAGAGAATAATTTTCCCTAAGTGGGAAGAGACTGAAGAGTTTGCTGAAGACTTATTAAATGTATACGCAGATTATGATGAAGACAGAAATCTAATGAAGTATATAAATGTAGGTCCGGACGATTTTTTACATGCTCTTATATTTGCAGTTATCTCTAATGAGATGATAAACGGGTTAAATAATTTTTAGTAAATTACATAATAGTACTTGACACAAAATTAGATAGGAGATATATTAAACTAATGATTACATCATATGAGCTCAGTAATCTGGGTAAAAACATTGCGAAAGACTACGTCACTAACAACTCCAGTATTACAGAAGGGATCGTTAAGGTAGCAAAAGACAGAGGTCTTTCCCAACAACAAATTTCTAGAATTACAGAATCAGCAAATAACGAGACTTACTTACAATTAATGAAGACATCCTCTGACAAGTACCTAGATTATCCTGTTGGTAATGCTGACGAAGCATACGAAGCAGTAACTGGAATTACTAAAGAGTCAAGTTTAAAAGCTTCTGCAGACCACTATAGTGAACCAGTACCCCTTATCACAGACTTGGAACTATACCCAGGGTTAGAAAAGACTGCTGAAGTAGTCCCTATCAATCAAGGAGTCTTACGTCAAGAAGTAGAAAGACTAAATGGTAATATCTCTTTTTTAAATAATTCGTTGTCAGAAGCTTCTCTTAACTTCGAAGGAAGTATTGAGGGCTTAAAAAAGCAAGCAGAGCAGCTAGTCTTAGGAGGAACGTCATATAATGATATATCTAATATTATGAAAGTGGCAATGCCTTGGTTAAATAAACCTATTGACATGATGGTTAAAGACGAGTTGTCAACAAAGATACCACACGTGGATTTTGAGAAAGACGCGGAACACGCGACAACTCCAGATACTGATAGTGATATATTTAAACAATCAGAAAAAGTACTTGATAGTTTTAAGAAATTTGCTACTATAAGTAATACTGTAGAACATTTCCAAGACAAGTGTGAAGAAATTATACAGGACAGCACTCAAAAAAGTTTGGTAAAAGAATCGGCCTGGGCACCAACGACGTTTGTAGGTAAATTAGGTAAGGAACTTTTAGAGTTTGCTAAAAGACATAAAGTACTGGCTACATTAGGTGTTTCAGCTCCCGCAGCGTTTGCAGCAGGAAAGGAAGCTGGAAAACAAGAGCAAAAAGTACTTCTAAATAGAGCTATTGCTGAACTAGCAATACCACAAACTAGACGGAGAGTTTCACCCTAATGAAAAAAACATCATCAATAGATGCGAAAACAATTGCAGCATTAATCGGGGTATCTGCAGCAGCGGGCGTAGTTACTAACGTAGTTGGAATTATCATAAGAAAATTACAGGAAATGCACGTAAAACATCAAAGTGCGGAATATTACGAAAAAATGCTAGAAGCTCATCCCAAACTAAAAAAAGAAGATCCAGAAGTTGTAGCCAAGTATTGGGCTTCTTTGTACCACTTCTCACCGTTCATGGCACAGGACCCTCTTTCAGCTGGAGCATATATTAGACAGTCATTAGACAGAGGTTTAGAAGACTTAGGAGGTCCAGGGCATGACACTGTAAACGTATTAGCAGATATAAATCGGAAGATGGTGGGGAGTAATGCTCAAGCACAAGATCTTATACAGGGACGAATACAAAGTGCGATAGGTGATGAGTTAGTAACAGGGGTTACCCCATAGTATAAAATTTATATATGGATAAAATTATAGAGTTTGAATATGGAGACAATTCATCTGAAGTATTTACTTTGGTGGATTCTTCTCATATGAATAAGACTGCTGAGTACTCTCCAGAATTACAGGAGTACATTAAAGCAATAGACTCAAAAGAAGGGAAACTCTACGCGCTTGTAAACGCGCTATCTGCTGGAGAATACTTTGGAAGTAATCGTAATGGCGATTATTTTCCAGAAGGAGTATTAAAGAAGTATCATAAAACATTTGAGGCTTTAGGACATGTTTACAAACATCATGTAAATAAAGACCCAAGGAAGTCAATGGGAAAAGTAGTTTTCTCCCACTACAATCCAAGGATGAAGAGAGTAGAATTGATTCTTGAATTGGACAATGAAAAAGCCACTCCAATTGTGAAAAGGCTGGAAGATGGCGACTTACCGAGTGTTAGTATGGGATGTTTCACAGCACAAACTCCTGTTGTTATTGAAGACATGAGTAAAAAACCTATTTCTGAGATAGAGGTAGGTGACAAAGTTTTAACACATACAGGAAGCATCGGGGAAGTAACTGAGTTACACCCAAGGGATTACAGCGGTACAATGTATACGATTAATCCTGTGGGAACTCACAGAGAACCTATAGAATCAACTAAGGAGCATCCTTGGCTAGTAATAGAGCCCACTACGTTTTTTACAAAAGATGAGCAAAGCCGTTTAGTAAGAAATAAGAATATCTCATTAGATGAAGCTGTTTGGAAAATGTCCGAGGAATTAACTGGCGAAGAGCTACTAGTTTGGCCAAAACCGCAAGTAAAAAATGAAGTGGCGTGCTCTACAGAAAAAGCCAAATTACTAGGTTGGTATTTAGCTGAAGGTCATACACATACGAACGATAATGGGGTAGAATTTAGTGTGCATAAAGATGACCAACTTGTGAGCGAGATTGAAAAAGTGGCAAAGGATTATAGTGACCTCACTGTTAGTATGAGAACTAGAGCACATTCAGATAGCTCCTTATCTGTAACTATATATAACAAAGATTTAAAGGAATTGACTTTGAAATATTGTGGAAAGTATTCTAATAAGAAGCATTTGCACAAAGATATTTTTTCTTGGTCAGAAGAAGCAAAGTTAGTTTTTCTTGGAGCATACATATCTGGAGACGGGTTTTTTCATGATGGGCAGGCATATATAAGTTCTTGTAATAAACAATTGCTAGAGCAGATTCAGTGGCTAGCTTTATCGATTAATATGAAGTCCACATTAGGAGTAAATAACCATAAAGCAGGAAAAGGTTTTTCATCTGAAGATACGACTGAGCACATTCTAAGGTTTTTTGGGGACCAGAATTCGAGACTAGCTACATATTGTAATAAAGTAAAGCCAATTGATAAACAATCCCAGTCAGGTAAAGGCGGCCCGTATGAGTACGAAAGCTTTATGCTAGTGAAGATAGACCATATTGAAAGTCAGAGTTATAATGGGCCTGTGTACAATTTTGAAGTGGAGAAGGATAATTCGTACGTTGTCAACAACTGGGCAGTTCATAATTGCAGAGTTCCATATGATTGCTGCTCTGTATGTGGAAACAAGGCAAAAACTTTAAAGCAATACTGCGATCATTTAAAATACAGAATGAATGAAGTATTACCAAGTGGGCAAAAAATCTACGCTATAAATACTATGCCCAAGTTTTTTGATTTAAGTGTAGTGACAATCCCTGCGGATAGGACTGCTGGATTTCTTACGAAGGTAGCAAGTGTCGAAGAAACGAGAGTAGTGTCTAGCGCAGAAAGAGCTGAAATGCTAAAGAAAGAAGGAAATATGATTAATACAGCTGAATTAGAGAATACTGCAACTATAAAAAAAGAAGTGTCTGCTGAGATAGAAAATATAGAGTCAGACCCAAAACTTTTAATTTATAATTCGCAGCCTCGATTTGACAAAGAAAAACTTGAGAAGTTGTCAAGTTACCCATTGAACGACGTGCTTTCCACTTTTCTTGGACTTAGGATTATTCCTAAAAAAGAGGATTTTCAAAAATTAGCACTTTACTCTCTTGGAAAAAAAGATTTAGCTGATAAATTAGAGAAGGAAGGAACATGCTTTGAGGTGTCTAGCGACGTAAAAGCGGTAATTCCAGACGACTTATCTTTAGATAATTTTAGTGAGAAAATAGCAGGGTTGTTAGAAGAAGATGTACCATATATGTCCATGACAAAGCAGTTAGTCACAGCTAGAGTATTAACTAAGCTTGCGCAAGGAACGGATAGTAACTTTAATGCATTCTCTAAGTACCCAGGTGCAGAGAGGGGGCATGATAGAAGTTTGTTAGCAAAGCTTCTTTTTTCTCAGAAAGAAGAGCCTAAGTTAACGCCACATAAAAATCCTATAATCCCTATGGGAATATTAGGAGGATTATATGTGGGATACTTGAAAATAGCCGGTAAGTTTGCAATGAGTCCATCCAAAAGTGGGTTTAAAGCATTCTTAACCACCCATCCTTGGCTAATGCCCTTAATGGTAGGAGCCGGAGCATTGGGAACAATGGCGTTTCAAGATCACTTGTTTACTAAAACAGCTGGAAGTGTATCTAAATTTTTAGAGCTTTCATTGTTTGCTGTTCCAGCATCATATACATATTCTTTCATGCAAGAGAATAAATCTAGGAAGGGGGTTCCTATTTCCGAGTTTCAAAATTTTGTAAGAAAACATCCTTTTTTATCTGCAATGGCAGCAACATCCGGCGGAGTATGAGGTTCAAATAAGCTTTCTAAGTCTTTTTCTAAGACTGCAGAAACTGTCTTTGATCTCAATTCTGTCGAGTTAAACGCTGTGTATAGGGACTTAATAATGAGTAATACTAATAATAAAGTGGAGGAATAGATCAATGGGTTTAAATATTGACCAAATTCTCGCTTCTTTAGAACAGGAAAAAACAGCAGAGGAAGTTTTTGCTGAAAAACTAGAAGAAGGTTCTGATAAAAAAGAAACTACTGAAGAAACTACTGAAGAAGTTACGAAGGAAGCGGAAGCTACTGAAGAAACTACTAAAGAAGTTACTGAAGAAGTTACTGAAGAAGCAGATTCTAACTCAGACCTTGAAAAAGAAGCTGAAGAAATTGATGCTCGAGGACGAGTAATGGCAAGAGCTTTTATGGACGAGCTCGACAAAATGGCGTCAGAAACTGTAGATAGTATGGTTGACGACGTTAAAGAAGCTACTAAAGAAACTACTGAAGAAGTTACGAAGGAAGCGGAAGCTACTGAAGAAACTACTAAAGAAGTTACTGAAGAAGCTGTCGAGGAAGAAAAATTAGCTGGAGCAGACTTAATAATGCATAATTTGTATAATAAATATTCAGGAGAGTAATTAAAATGGCAAATCTATTAGAAGTATATGATAACATGATGAAAACAGCAGGCGAGGCTGAAGCAGAGAAGCAAGCTGAAGACAGAGCAGTAGCTGTTGATCAAGAAAAAATCGAAGTTTTAACTAAGTATGCTGAAGCAGCAGACTCACTTTTAGCTGAAGAGTACGGCGATGACTATGAAGAAGCTGACGTCGAAAAATTAGCTGAAATGATGATTGATTATGACTTAGAGCAGGAAGAAGCTATGGACAAAGTAGCTGAGTACCATCAAGCTGGTCAGATCATGGCTCGTGGTTTTATTGCTGAAGTAAATGCAGTAGATAGCAAGTAACAGCAACAGGCAGTGAAAGACACTCTTCAAAAACAGGCGGCGCAAGCCATAAAACAATTACAAGGAGAACTTGACGGTATAACTGATGAGTTTACTTTGTACAAAACTGCTCATGATTTGACTCTAAAGCTGTATAAGCTTGGAGCCCTGTCTGCGGAGGATATAAACCTAGTTTTTGAAGACTATCGTCATAAGACTTATGACGAACTTACTATTATTGAGAAAGCAGCAGAACTAAATAAAGAAGGCCTATCTTTTGGCACTCTTAGTACGGGCTTTCAAGATGATGGTACGATAGACCCTCTGACAAGAATGTTGTTAGAGGATTAATAAGATAAATAATACGGAGGATTTTAAAAATGCTTAAAATTTTAAGTAGTTTAAATCTATTGAACCGAATTGATGTTGAAAGTGCATTTGCGTCTACCGACGCAGCTGTAACTGGAACATGGGCTGCATACGATGCAACAGGAAAGTTAGATTTTCCAACTGCAGGCGCTAAAGCTTATGCAATTTGGTCTGAAAATCGTGGCACTACTGCTGCAGGCTTCAGTCCTGACATTGATGCTACTGGAAAACTAACAATTTTGATGGGACAGCTTCATGCTGTAACTGATCAAGTTGTAGCTTCCGGTATTTCTGCTGGTGATCCCCTTTCGGTGAGCTCCGACGGGAAGTTAGCTGTAGCATCAGGGTCGGAGGTTGTAGTCGGTTATGCGACGAAAATAGATATGGACGGCGTAGAGTACTACGGGTCTACATTTAATAACTGTATTGAGTTTACAACGGTTTAACGGAGGATTAGATAATGGATAATGTTTCAGCACAAACAATAAATGAGCTGTTTATTCAGAAGTTGAACTCCCCTGAAGGACTTGAAAAAGTAGCTCAGGAAGGTTCTGCTTTTATTAGACAGAAGCTTCGCGAAGTTTCATTCGCACGTAAGATCATTCAACCACAGTACGTTACTAAGGTTGATTTACAACGATCAGTTAATCACGATGGATTAGTTAAAATCGTAGACATTGAGCCAGACTCAAAAGCTATGACTGTTAACTTCCGCGGTAACCCTACAACTAACTACGTAATGGGCGAACGCTATGAAATTCCTTTCTACATGGTATCTAGTGAAGATTTCCAGAAGACAGAAGAAGAATTACTAGCATATGATATGCCTCTTACTGAAGTTATCGAGCGTAATTCTGTACTTGATATTCAACGTACAGAAGACGAGTCGTTCTTGAAAACAGTTGATTCTGCAATGGAAGCTTCTAAAGCTTTTAATGCAACATTTGCTAATGATGGAACAATCAAGAAATTAGACATGAAAACATTGTTTGATAAACTTGATGGCGACGAGTTACGTGCAGAGGTTTTGTTAATGGATTCAACTATGTATAACCGTTTATTCTTATATGCGGCTACTACAGCAGGTGATGCTATTGGATCAGAAACTCATGTTAACGGTTACACATACGCTACGTTCTTAGGACGTAGACTTGTTGTTTCTAACAAAGTTAAAGATCAGGCAGGCGCAGATTTCTTAAATGACAAAATTTATGCTTTTACTGCTCAAGATTTCTTGGGACAGTTCTGTGTATTAAATGATACTAAATTCTGGATTGAAAAGAAAAAGAATATCATTTCTTGGGCAGCTTATGAAAGTATCGGTATTGGTATTGGGAACTCACGTGCAATGGCAAGAATGACATTTACCGGAACTGACTCATAGTTAGTAAAAGTAATAGTTTTTTATAGGAGAGAGGCCGGCATTGTTCGGCCTTTCTTTTTTATAAATGTGGTTGACATTTTTTTACCTTAGGTCTATATTAAAAAGGAAACTTACATTATGTTAGTACTAACAAGAATATTTGAAAATTATATAAAGGATTTGGGAGAAGACCCCCAAATTTACCCACTAACTGATGCTGTAGGGTGGGGAAGCCTATCTACTTTTGATTCTGACTTTGCTAACCTAACGTTTAATGACGTGTTTTTATACATTAAAACTATGGAGAAAAATCTTTTGAATGTTACCAGTACCACAAAATCCGAATTAAAGGTAAAAACATTAAATAAAACATCTACAACTGTGGATCAAAAACTTAGAACTATAAACTTAAAATAAACAAATAGGCCTAATTACAATGACTGATACTTTTACTTTAAAAAGACACGATACTCGACCATTTTTAGACGTTAATTTGCAAGAGGGTGGCGAGTACATAGACCTTACTGCAACATCTGGTGTCACTTTTACTATGATAGATGTAGACACAAAAATTATAAAAGTTAGCGCAGCATCGTGTAGTATAGTGGATGCAGAGACGGGAGCAGTACGTTATAGTTGGGCATCGATTAACACAGACACAGCTGGCGTATTTTTAGGTGAATTCCAAGTTACATATACTAATGGCGATAAAATGACAGTACCAGTATCTGAGGTACTTGTTATTGTAATTTTAGAAGATTATGATAACGCCTAAATAATACGATGCCAGAAGTAATACAAACTGTCTCTGCAATATCTACCTTTGCTAATGGCAGGCAAACTTGAAACAGTAATGATACTATTCTTCAGTCACGAATAGACGAGCTCGAAACAGAGAATGCCCAGTATTATGAAAGGGTTGTAGTATCTAACAAAATTACAGTTTCTTTGGGAGATAAATTTACACTGACTCTAGGGTCAGGAGAAGGAATAAGAAATGGTTCTGTAACCGTGTTAATAAATGGGGTGTACTACATCTCTAACACAGACCAAACAGACACACAAACTTCCAGTGATTTTCATATTGGAAGCGATTATGTTGTAATCCATGATTTAAATAATGGAGGAAGCATTAATGTAGAAAATAACGACATGATAGGAATTTACTATCAAAAGGTCATTACATAAATAATGGAGGATTTATAAATGCCAATTATAGACTTAACTAGACAAACCAATCTTACAGTAGATGTCGGAGGAGAATTAGCTGTAAACGGAACCATCGACATAGTACAGGATGGTTTACAGATAGGTAGTACAGCTGTAACCACGACAGCAGCTGAATTAAACAAGCTGGACGGAGCAACACTTAGCACTACAGAGTTAAACTATGTAGGCGGTGTTACTTCTTCTATACAAACACAGTTGAATCAAATCGTGGATGGTACAACTGACTTTACTGGTAATATCGATATAGGAAGTACAGGTACACCTAAAAATTTAAAGGTTTGGGGTGATTTAGAGGTAGTAGGATCAGGAGTATCGTTTGATGTATCTCAAGTACAGGCTGAAGATCCAATCATGCAGCTAAACTATATTAGCAATGTTGCTCAAACAGCCTCTGATGGTGGAATACAGATAGGTAGAGCCGCAGGAAACGATGCTCAGCTTATATGGGACGAATCAGCAAGTAGGTGGATTTTTGGGGATATAGGGTCTAGTCAAAATATTGTTGGCCCAGATACTACAGACACACTTACTAACAAGTCGATAGACACAGATAATAATACTATTACAATCGGCACAATAACCAACCAGAAAAAAGTATCTACTAACTCTGCTGTAAATGTTGCTTTTAATGCCCTTGATGGCGCGTGGCAAGATTTAGGTGTTTCTGGCGAAGATACTAAAGGTGCTCACATGATCGGCATACATGACACTAATACCCGCATAACAGCTACAACTGTTGAAGGGGCTTTGGACGAAAATAGGGGAGCAATCGACACTTTAGAAGCTACATCTTGGACAGCAACAGCCGGGAATGGCCTTACAGGAACAGCATCTGGAAGTATTGGAGGCGCTGTATCATTTTCTTTCGCAGTACCAGATGGAACTTATACGACAGTAGGAGCTGATAGCTTTGATGTTGATACAACAGCATTATATGGTAATTTAGATGATCAGGCAATGACTTGGACGTCTGCTCAAACTTTGAATGCAGGAGCAGTAGTTCCCACAGGACAAGATATAACTCTAACTGACCAGCCAGCAGTTAACAATGATGCAGCTAATAAAGTTTATGTTGATACCCAAACTCCAAACCAATGGTTTGCAGCTTTGGCCAATACATCAGGAACATATTCATCTTCCAGCGAAGCTCTTTTTACAGGTAAACAAGTAGCTTCAGCATTTCATTCGGCCGGAACAGCATCTGACTTGAATCAGTGGCTTGTATTTGTTAATGGACAAGTGTTAGAAAAAGAAGCTATTACTAGTATTGCAAATGTAACAACCGATATAGTTGTCACCGTCAATACAAGTAATTTAGGGTACTCTTTAGCATCGGGGGATGAAATATCTCTTTGGGGACCGGTAAGTTAATAACAAACCAAATTAATTCATGAAAACACCATCATCGATTCTAACTGCTAGGCAAGAGTCTGTTTCAAAACAGAGAGAACTTGTTCAGCAGTTAGAGTCAAATAAAATAGCAGCACAAGTTCAAGTTGCAAAACTTGAGAATACTATTTCAAAAGAATCCGCGAAGTTAGATGAAATGAAAGATTCAATATCTTTTATGACAGGATTATTGTCGTCTTTAAATGTAACTTATGACGCAGATATTGAGGACGCTAAGCAAGAAGGTTTTGAGGACGGATATAAAGCTCATCAAAGAGAAATTAAAAATCCTAAGAAACCATTACCTAAAAAAGAATCAGCACGTAAACGTAGGATAAAGTAAATGCCAAAATTTAGAGCCGAGCAGTTTAAAGATATTGATATCTTAACGCACGCAGAGGGTGATAGCCGTTATACAGACAAAGGTAATTATGCATCTGCTACGGCTCCTACACAACCAACTGACGGCCAATCTTGGTGAGATACCACCAACAAAGAATTCAAGGTTTATGATGCTTCAACTACCAATTGGGTAGCAGAAACAGGACCTCAAGGACCAACGGGAACAACCGGAAATACAGGTAATACTGGATCCACTGGATCTCAAGGAACAACAGGAACAACTGGAACTCAAGGAACAACTGGATCTACAGGATCTACTGGTGGGAATGGAACTCAGGGAACAACAGGAACAACTGGATCTACTGGATCTCAAGGAACAACAGGAACAACTGGAACTCAAGGAACAACTGGATCTACAGGATCTACTGGTGGGAATGGAACTCAGGGAACAACAGGATCTACTGGATCTACTGGATCCACTGGATCTCAAGGAACAACTGGATCTACTGGATCTCAAGGATCTACTGGATCTACAGGATCTACAGGTGGAACTGGAACTCAAGGAACAACAGGAACAACTGGAACTCAAGGAACAACTGGATCTACAGGATCTACTGGATCTCAAGGAACAACTGGAACAACTGGAACTCAAGGAACAACTGGATCTACAGGATCTACAGGTGGAACTGGAACTCAAGGAACAACTGGATCTACAGGATCTACTGGTGGGAATGGAACTCAGGGAACAACAGGAACAACTGGATCTACTGGATCTCAAGGATCTACTGGATCTACAGGATCTACTGGTGGGAATGGAACTCAGGGAACAACAGGATCTACTGGATCTACTGGATCCACTGGATCTCAAGGATCTACTGGATCTACTGGATCTACTGGTGGGAATGGAACTCAGGGAACAACAGGAACAA
>Ga0209658_1000546_pt1 | contig 26834 bp, 27 predicted proteins | sample SaaInlV_150m_DNA_6_FD_184656 | JGI IMG/M metagenome (GOLD analysis project Ga0209658, IMG submission 184656) | Marine microbial communities from expanding oxygen minimum zones in the Saanich Inlet - SI037_S4LV_150m_DNA (SPAdes) (version 2) | ecosystem: Environmental > Aquatic > Marine >...
GCTCTTGCTCCTTTTTCTTTTATAAGAAGGTTAAGTGATAGTAATGAAAGAGCTTGTTTCTGTTTAATTTTCGGATTTGCTCTCTTGATTCTCATCAATAAAGAAGTAGGAGAGTCCGATAAATCAAATATAAATAGATTCCGTTCGTTTATAAGAGTTTTCCAGTAGTACATTAAGACATCTTGCCATAGGTTTTGAGAGAAAAGATCTCTGAAGATCGGATCTTCTTGCTGTCCTATCTTCTTTAAGACACTATTCATTTTTCTTTTGTTGCAGAGTCTAACTTCCATTCTTAGTATTTCGGCATTTTTGTTGAAGTTCCAAGGAATTTCTCTTGGAAGGCTTTTATCAATAGCTCTAGCTGGAGGTTTCATCATATCTGCGACTTTGTCATAAAAAACCATTGAATGTGAGCCTGAGTAGTACTGTAATGATTGACCTCCATTCATAAATGTTGTTTTTGTTAAATCTAGTTTTTTCGTCATATCTATTTTACTTAATTCATTAATGACAAAGGATGAAGTGTATCCATCGCTTAGAGTAATGTTTTTACCCACATGGAATGAGGATACAGGCGCCTTTTCTAGTAGATTGCTAAATATTAAGACATCAGCATTTCTGAGTGTTTCCGACAGCTTATCAATTATTAATTCTATATGATTCTCGTCTATCTCTTGAAGGTTGTTTCCATAGAGAAGTTTTGGCACTGAAAATTCTAGTTTTAAGGTAGTTTCCAATTTTCCACTTCTCAACGTCCTTTTTTCGGCGGTGATTCTGCATTTTTCCTTTTGTGTATTATTTGTTGCTTTCATAAAAGACCCTGTACTGTTTTCAAGGTTGCTGTAATGAGGGGTGAATTTTTGCTTGTCCATTACGGTATAGTACCCTTCAGGAATTTTTAGGATTACTGTGTCTAACACATTGATACGTCTTTGTTACTTCGAATATTTGTTCGACTTGGTCAATTACTTTTTTTTCTATCTGCTTGCTTAGATATTTGCTCAACGGTTGAAACATATAGAATTGAGTTTTTCCAGATTGCTTTATTGGGTATGTAAGCCTGTATCCAGTGCCGTTAAGCTTGGTATGCACTCCTATCGAGTTTAAGAGCAGGCAATCATCTATTGTTACGCTTGCAAAGGCAATCAAACCGTTTTTAGGTCTTATCGGAATTATTTCTACGTTTGTTATCTTCATAAAGATGAGGGTTTACTCGATGATCTATCTTGATAAGAAGGCGCATAAATTCAGCGAGGTTTTGTTTCTCGTCGTGGTTGAGATCGCTAAATTTGTTTGATTGAGTTTTTTCTTGCGCCATAAAAAAATCTGACTTTGCAGTCAGACTATCAGAGAGGCGTCTTAAGATGACTTAAGGCAATCTTAAGTCAAATATTCGGGATTTATTCGAACTTTTTCTTTGTCTGTTATCAAGAAATTTTTAACTATGGATTCTGTTGCTATTTTTTTTCGAGCAGCATAGGCAGCATTATAGAATTTTTTATCTGGTGCTTTTTCTTCGTGATCGAATAATCTAGATATCTCACTAAAAAACCAATCATCTTTGATCCTTTCAGGGTCAGAAAAAATTGTTTTCATCAAGAAAAGCTGGTCATGAGTAAAGGTTATTTTTTCACCATATAAATGTAGGATGCCAGTATCTTGATCAAATCGAGTCTCATTTTTTTCTTGGTGGTGTGTATTTGCTACTTCATCTCTTATAAAATAGTCGTCAAGATGTATATGAAATTCATTATGACTACCTTGTTCCGCTGTTTGTACGTTAAAGTTATTTACTAGCGATATTCCCTCGATTGCTATGTTGTCCTGTTGTTCCAGCCCAAGTAGGGTATGTATTAGTAGAAAAGATGGATCTTGTTTTAGATTCATTAGATCTTCAGCCATTTCTGATACTATAAATCTTTTGCCGAATTTTTTGTACGCATTTCGTAGGTGCTTTAATAGAATATTTTTTTGATGCGTAAATTGGTATTTATTCTCGTAATTTATTCGAGTATTCCCGTTTATAAAATTTGATAGATAATCTGTCACTAGATACTCGAAAAACTTAAAAGTCTTTTCTGGTAGCTCTTTTTCTATAAGGAAGTGATCGTTTGCTTCTGCGGATGGTAAAGTCGTTATTATATCTATCATTGAATCCCAATTTACCCTACCATCAAGAATTTTTTGAGCAGCTTCGCCAGTTCTTGTTGTTGGTTCGTCTCTGGCCGTTTGTTGAAGTCTTCCATATCCTTCTGGGTTTTTATCTTTGTAGCCCTTATAGATTTGAACCTTAGGAGGATCGATGTATTCTGAGAAAGATCTTAATAACATTGCTATGTTAAAAGGATCTTGTTGGTTTGTGCACAATGATTGTAGTGTAAAGAATGGGTAGTTATTAGAGGAATATTTTGTAACATTAAGAAGTTTCCAGAGGATGAGTAGATCTTCATCTGAAATAAAAGAATGATTTATTTTTTTTATCTTGTTAGCCATCTACTTACAGTTTTGGTACTTATTTATCTTTAATGATACTTTACATTGAAGAGTTAAGAATAGTAAAGTATATATATGAATCAATCTAAAATAATTAGATTTTTAAGACATCATAAATATAAAAAGATGATAAAGGGTAGCTCCTCTGTTATTTTGGAAGAATTTGTGTTGATAATTAACGACACTATCGAGCATTTTGAAAAAGAAAAGCAGATAAAAAGCGCTGAACAAAAAGAGGTTCTTAAATTTGAATCAACAGCGCTGGTTTTTTGGGTATTTCAAAAAACTAGTATGTTTCCAGCGCTTATTCATGAATTATTGCTCGATGAAATTCATAAGCAATATTATGCCAGACTAAGAAAGCATGGCTATGATTATAAAATGCTTCAAATTGTAAGTGATGATTTTAATGTGCGATTTAAAAAATATAATAAATCATTTGGTAAAGATGACGAGTTAGTCAAAGTTAGCTTAGATTTCCTTAGTTTTTTACCTGAACGATTTAAAGCTGATTTAGATTTCTCAGAGGTTATGACAATCCCGTTTCTATTAATAAATAAACTAACACCTAAATTTAAAGAATGGAGTGATGTGGTGAAAAATTAACAAGTAATTGCAAAAATGAAGGATGTTCGAAAGTATTTTAATGGTTGCATTGGTTATGGTATTGATCAGGGCGGTTAATTCTTATTTCCCATTTAATTTTTTAGCAAAGTCTATCGTTGTTTCCATTTTGCCGATGGCGGTTTGCAGGTATGCAGGATCAGGTATCATATTTATTCTCCATAGATCAAGTCTATCTGAGTCCCAACACGCTTGAATTGTAATGTCATCTGAAGTAATGAATCCGTCACTGTGATGTAAGCAAGCAAAGGCGAGTTTATCTAGCTGTTTATCTGTGACGCTTAGGAATCCCTGAGAATAAAGCTCTTGAGCAAATATAGAGGCTTTTTCTCCATGCTCTATGTTATTGTGACCATCGGGTAGTCTTTTGCTGTCATGAAGGTATGCAAAGAGCATTACCACATCCTTGTCGGCATCAGCTCGTCTACACAGATATTCGCCGATTTGTGCAACTCGATCCCAGTGAGAGATGCCGTGGTAGTCGTATTGGACATCGTCGAGAGGGCATTCATCAATAATATAATGCAATAAAGTTTTGTTTATCATATTTTTTTATATCTAAGATTACTTTACATTGAAGAGTTAAGGATAGTAAAGTATTCGTATATGAATTTTTAAAGTCGAAGAAAAGAGAAAATTATTGATAGCCTCACAGAAGAAGCCAAGGAAGAAATAGCTTCTGAATTGGCAGAATTATTTCTTCGTATATATGAACAAAGAGAAATCTTTCTAAATAAAATTGACAAGTATGATCCTAATTGTTGAAGATGTATCTATTTGGTATACTATACTTGACTTTTATGAGGGTCTTATGTAAATTCGTAGGTATTTTAAATACTATTATAGATTTATGAAAAAAAGGAAGAACACAAAACACAGCGGTTTATTACGATTTTTTGTTTATTTTGATAACAGCGATAAAGAGTTCGTTGGTGTTTGTGTCGAATTAGGAATTATTAAGACTGGCAAAGATCAAAGTAGAGTGAGGAAAAATTTGATAAATGCCTCTATTGGCTATCTCGAGACTTTACACGAGAATGATTTACCAGATTATTTGCTGAATCAGTATCCTCCGAAGCAATATATGGATATATTTGAAAGTATTCAAGCCGCATCAACGAAAAGAGAAATTAAAAAATCAAAAGTAGACATGGACGATGCACAGATGTTTTTTAAACATGTTCATAGCCTATGCCCCGCGGTTTAAATAATTGGAAGTATGCAGATGTCATAGATTTTCTCCATCAACATTTTTTTATAGGTTTACCAGGAAAAAGAACAGGGCATAATTTTTTTCAAGGATTTGTCGATAACAAAGTAAAACTTGTTGAAGTTCAATTTCATAGCACTGGATCTATTAGTCCTAAATCTTTACAGCACGATATCATTAAAAAATCAGGTATACCTCAAACAGTTTGGAAAAAATGGGCGGAAGTAGGAAATAAAAGATTGAGAAAAAGTATACAGTATAAGGGTGCCAAAGAATCTCTTGAATAATACATAAACCATGATTCATTCAATATGAATTTTGGTGAAATGGAGCCATTAATGGTTTGATGTTATTCCAATTCAAGGTTCTGAGTTTATCCACTAGGGGGAACCAGTTTCGTCCGAAAAGTCGGGGCGTAGCGCAGTCCGGTAGCGCACCTGCTTCGGGAGCAGGGGGTCGCTGGTTCAAATCCAGTCGCCCCGACCACCTTTCCTTACGTGTCCGTAATGTTCGGGGCGTGGCGCAGCTTGGTAGCGCACCTGCCTGGGGGGCAGGGGGTCGCTGGTTCAAATCCAGTCGCCCCGACCATCTTTCCTTACGTGTCCGCAATGTTCGGGGCGTAGCGCAGCTTGGTAGCGCATCTGCTTTGGGAGCAGAGGGTCGCTGGTTCAAATCCAGTCGCCCCGACCATCTTCTTTGGTCGGAAGACAACTGTACGGCAGCCAATCTGATGAGAGATCAACATCTTTCTAAGACTACGGCTGCTGTTTTCTTTTCGCGTCATTTCGCTTGGTCCCGACCATGTGGGGAGGCTTGACCCGGAATCTATGCATTGTAGAAACGTTCCGGTGGAACGTTTTTTTTAGACGCAGCAACGCTGCGTCTCTACAAAAATAAACGGCTCACCATATGAGCCGTTTATTTTGTGTTATTTTAGCCTTTATTGAACACTTTTATACTTGGTGGTAGAGTTAATTTGAATTTTAATACTATTAATACCTTTAAATATGAACGAGATTATTTCTAAAATATCTTCGTATAGTCTTTTGAACGAATTAGTGCCTGGAGTAGTTTTTTCTATATTAGTAGAGGCGTTTACTCCTTATTCCTTAATTCAGGAGAATATTCTAATAGGTTTGTTTTTGTATTATTTTGTCGGCTTAATAATTAGTAGAGTAGGATCTTTGTTTATAGAACCGTTATTAAGATGGACTACTTTTGTGAAATTTAGTAATTATTCGGAGTTTGTAAAAGCATGCAGAGGTGATAAGAAAATAGAAACACTTTCCGAGCAAAATAATATGTATCGAGCGTTTATTGCCATGTTTATTTTGCTGTTTTTGTTGAAGATGTATGAAGTTTTAACCTCTATGTATGTTTCACTAAAACTCTGGAACGAACCAATCTTGCTCATTTTATTGTTTGTTCTCTTTCTTGTTTCTTACAGAAAACAAACTAATTATATTAGTAAAAGGGTTGATATAGATAAGAAATAATTGATCAATTGTCAGAGTTGAAAATCTAATGGTAAGATAGATGCACATGAAATTATCGATGTTAATACTGGCTGGTGGGCATGGAACGCGGTTGTGGCCTATATCTCGTAAACAGTCACCCAAACAGGTAAAACCATTTCTCGATCAAGATACCTTGCTTCAAAAAACAATCAATCGCCTTACTCCTATAGTAGGCGACAGTGTTTTTGTATCTACCCACGAGCAATACAAAGAACTTATTAAAGAACAAAGCTCAGAGATAGCAGACGGCCATATTATTGCAGAGCCAGCAAAAAGAGATAACGCAGCAGCAATATGTTTGTCTATAATGACTATCGCTCAAAAAGATCCGGATTGTATTGTAGGTATTTGTGGATCGGATGCGTTTATTAAAAACGAAGAAGAATATCATCGATTGTTAAAATCTATCCCAGAGGTGTTTGAAAAGCATAATCCAACAGGGGTTTTGTTAGGGGTTGTTCCTCATTATCCAGAAACAGGCTATGGATATATCGAATACAGTGACGATGACAATAACGATGACAATGTGTATCCAGTTAATCAATTTGTAGAGAAGCCAGATCAGAAAACAGCGGAAGAATATATTAGCCAAGGTAATTTTTTGTGGAATCCATTGCAATTCTTTTTTCCAATACAAACGTTAATTGGTTTATACGAAAAGCATACACCAGAAATTTACGATGGAGTAAAAGAAATTTTAAACACTAACGATAAAGAAGAACAACGAAAGGTGTATGAATCGTTGCCGACTATCTCGATAGATTATGCTATTATGGAAAAGGTCCAAGGGCTTATGGTTATTCCAGCACACATCGGCTGGGCAGATATAGGGCATTGGCGAGCGGTTCAAGATATTTTAACCTCTGAATCTAAGACCGACGATGAAATGATTGTAAAAGGAAAGCATGTTGGCATAGATACAAAGAGGAGTTTTGTTTACTCAGAGGAAGACAGGCTGGTAGCAACAATAGGGTTAGAAGATTTTATTATAATAGATACACCAGATGCTTTGCTTGTGTGTCCGAAAGATCAAGCACAGCGAGTTAAAGAGGTTGTACAAAAAATGAAAGAAGAAGGCCACGAAGATTATTTATGAATCAATTTTATCGCCAGCAACCACAGCCGCGAAAACACCGAATAATTCGGTTTGCTTTGCTTATAGCGATCGGAGCTTTAAGCTATTTTTTGTTTCAAGGTATTTTTCCAGAAACCACTCCTTCTGCGCAACCACCAGCTGTTGTTGGCGACGAAGTAAACCAAGAAAATGTTTTTGTTATAGAGAAAGGCGAAGGCGTTGGGGTAATAGCGGTACATCTTGAAGAGCGAGAGTTTATTAGCTCTGCGTTTTGGTTTAAGGCATATGTTTTAATGAAAGGGTTGCAGGGGAAAGTGCTGGCTGGAACCTATATCCTAGAAAAAGATTGGAATTTAGGAAAAATTGTAAATGTGCTTTCTACTGGTCCGCTGTCGAACGAACGAGTGGTAACCTTTTTAGAAGGCTGGACAGCAAAAGAAATGAACGAGCATGTAAAAACAGAAGAGATAACAACAGACGAGTCGTTTATTACGCTGGTTAATAATCCTGGAGAAATAATACAGAAATACGAATTTTTAGAAGGGGTAACGCAATTAGAAGGATTTTTGTTTCCAGATACGTACAGAATTTTCAAAGATGCCGCAGTCGAGGATGTTATTGTTCGGATGCTCGATGAATTTGATAGTAGATTAACGACTGAGATGCGAGCTGAGATTAAAAATCAGAATAGGGAGGTATACGATGTTGTTATTATGGCGTCTATTTTAGAAAGAGAAGTTCGCACGCTGGAAGATAGGAAAAAGGTTACAGATCTTATTTTACGTAGAATAGATGCTGGTATTCCATTGCAGATGGATTCGACCGTGAATTATGTAACAGGCAAAGATACTCCAGCCATTTCTTTGGACGACACCAGATTAAATTCGCCATATAACACCTATAAATATGGTGGATTACCACCAGGGCCTATTAGCAATCCGAGTATCGAGTCTTTAACAGCTGCTATTTATCCTGAAGATAATCCGTATTGGTATTTCTTGAATGCTAAAGATGGAACTACTATTTTTAGTAAAGATTTCGAGGAACACAAGCTTAATAAATCGAAATATTTAAGGTAGTTTTTTCGTCATTCTGCCGCGCCCCGTCCTTGTGACAGGGAGGCTGCATCAGGAGAAGAATCTTTGTTTTTGACTCATGCAGAGATCCTTCTCCGCCAGCTGGCGGATCAGGATGACGTGCTAGGTATGGGAGTTGACATAAAGTGGTGTATTTGTTAGATTGTGTAGGTATTCCAGAGATCACAAGTGGGTGAAATATCCCTTAATTTCTTGTGCTAGGAGCGAATAAGCTTATATTAGGCTTGTTCCGAGGTCGACTATGGAATACATAGTCGTTTTTTTATCGAAATATATATTCGTGTCATTCGGATGCATTTGTATATTCGGATCGAGTTTATGGCAAAAACAAGACAACAGAAAGAGACCGCGCTTACAGAGCTTTCTACTCAATTTGATGAAGCAAAGTCTGTGGTAGTTGCAGAATTTACGGCAACTCCAATTACAGCGCTTGAATCGTTACGCAGCAACATGCGAGACGAAAACGTAAAAATGTCTGTAGTAAAAAAGACATTGCTCGCAAAATTGCTTGTAGATAAAAAGGTTGAAGAAATCGATGTCTCTGACATTACCGGAAACCTTATGATCGCTTTTAGTGAAGGCGATGAAGTTGGTGCAGCAAAGACAGTCCATGCATTTACCAAAGAGCAGGAAAACGTTACAATTCTTGGTGGTGTTTTAGAATCTAAAACATTAGAGGCAACAGAAGTTAACGCGCTTGCGTTGTTACCTTCTAGAGAAGAGTTGCTCGCAAAAACAGTCGCAACTATTAATGCTCCTGTTTCCGGATTTGTAAATGTGCTTGCTGGAAATATTCGTGGATTGGTTACTGCTCTTCATGCTATTGGTGAAACAAAACAATAACATGCTTATACATAAAGCCACTCTTTGAGTGGTCACCCAAAGGGTGAAATCTAAATCATAAATTCATTAACCTATAATTTTATGGCAGACGAAGCAAAGAAAGACCCCAGTCACGCAAAGGACGGTGCGGACGGGGCAAGCGCTAAAGGAGAAGAAAAAAAGGAAGCAGCCGAAGAAGTAAAAGAAGAATCAAAAGACGTAGAAGTTCCTGCAAAGTTTAAAGACCTTGTAAAAGGAATCGAAGACATGTCCGTGCTTGAGCTTTCAGAATTAGTAAAAGTTTTGGAAGACAAATTCGGCGTATCTGCATCTGCACCTATGATGATGGCAGGCGGAGCAGCTGGAGGCGGAGAAGAAGCTGCAGAAGAAAAGACAAGCTTTACCGTAGAGCTTACCGCAGCAGGAGACAACAAGATCGGTGTTATTAAAGCCGTTCGTGCTGTTACCGAAATCGGACTTAAAGAAGCAAAAGATTTAGTAGAAGCTGCTCCAAAAGCACTTAAAGAAGGTGCAACAAAAGAAGAAGCAGATGAAATGAAAGCTAAACTAGAAGAAGCCGGTGCTACTGTTACATTGAAATAAGAAATCAGTTAGAAATAAAAAACGGCTCATTACATGAGCCGTTTTTTATTTTCGAGTTGATGTTTTAGGAAAAACCACACCTTCCGCTAGCTGGCGGATCCCCTCCTTAATGCAAAAGGAGGGGAGAATAAGGCAGTTATTGAAGGATAAATGTAATACCGTAGATTTTTTTGCCGCTGAGTAAATAGGCTTTTTGGTTTGTTTCGTCTATAGCGATATCACGAAGATCGGTGAATTTTTCTGAGGTGTATTGGTTTACCATAACTCCTTCTTTTGTAAGAATAACAATTCGTTTACTTCCTGGGTCGAGTACATACAGATACTTCATTTCAGGTGAGGTTACTATTCTGGTTGGGGTAGAGAACCATGGGTCAACGTTTGTTATAGTAATGTTTGTTTCTTTTCCTGAGAAAAATTCAAGAATTTGTCCAGATCCGAGCAGTACATAAATATTCCCGTCGATAGCTATGTCCTGCGCAAGAGATAAATCTGGGATAGGGGTGCTTGTTATCCATGCAGTTCCTGTTCCGAATGCATCTCCATTTTTTCGATGTCGGAATATTTGGTTCTGGCTGGTGTCTATTCGGTAGAGTCTGTTTTGATAATATTCCATAGAACCCACAATATCTTCCGAATTAAGCGAAATTGTTTGGGTTGTATATTCTTGTGTTTCGGTATTAAACCGAACAAATCCGTTGTTGTTGTGATAGAGAAGAACATCTGAATTATCTCCAGCGAGTGCGTCTTCGAAATATCCAGTGCTTACTGCAGATGTTGGAATTTGGGTCGCTACTTTATTTTCTGGGTTTATGGTGAGTAATGCATTTGTAGCCGGGTTATAGGTATAGAGCGTGTCTTTTACCATAACCAATCGTTTAGGGTTAATTGCTGTGTCTGCAACCTGGAGGTCTACAATAAGGATCGGTTCTTCTATGGTGGTAAGGTTTCTTGTTTTATTTGTTTGAATTTCTATCTGAGTAAGCAGTGTTTGCTGTTTTTCTTGGTGCTCTTCTGTGTCTGTTGGTAGCGCTTGAGTTAATTCTTGGGCTTTGGTTAAATTTTCTCTTGCTGTTTTAATATCTCCATACAATAAAGCCGAGCTAGCACGGTCTTGGAAAGACTGAATCGTATCGAGCGATTGGTTGAACGTTTGAACGTTGTTTTCTTCGGATTTATTCTGCTGAGTTCTTCCTAGATTTCCGATAAATAAAATAAGCAGAAGCAATGCAACTCCAATAAGAATTTTTGTTGATTTGGAGGTTGTTTTCCAGAACGATAGAAGTGTTCTAATTATTCGAGTAAGAAGAAGGAATAGCGCGGTTATACTTCCTTTTATAATAATAAGAGGAGATGTTTTACCTTGTTTTTTTACGCGAGAGTATCCAACAGAGCGAGATGAATTTTTGCGAGATCCTCTTTGAAGGTCCTTTACATATGCTACCCATTTTTTCCACATGGCGCTGATATTAGAAAAAAGAGAAATTTTTTGTTCACCTGTAGGGAACAATGGCGGAGCTGTAAAACTTTCAGAAATAACATGCTTTGGGGTAGCCTTTTGCTCGGTTTTCGGTTTTTCTGGTGATGGAAGCGGTGTTTCTTCTATCGTTATTTCTGGAAGAGAGCTGGTATATGTTTTTTTTGTAATCTTTTTTGCTTTAGTCTCCGTGCTGCCGGTTCTTGATACAATAAGAAGCCCAAAGGGTGTTTGAGAAGGAGCTTTTCCTAAGAGCGTTCTAAAAGCATCCTCTCTTTTTCCTATTTCAGATTCACTAATTGTTTTTTTAAGTCTCTCGAGTGAAAGATAGTCAAGAACACTGTCGGTACAAAAAATAAGATGAGAGCCTTTTGTAAGGTCTCCGCTAATAATAGAAGAAAATGTTTTAAGAGGGTTTTTATTTTCTAAATCCTCGTAAGTAAGGGGCGCGAGGTCGGAGATGGAATTATTGTAAACTAGAAATGCATGAACTTTACCTACACGACTAAAATGGACTTGTTTATTTTTGAACGAAGCCGCCAAAAAATGAAACTGCTTAAGCCAATCCTTACCGTGTTCTTTTACAACTTGTGCAATCGCATAGTTTGCACTCTGTAACGATCTTTCCAATGCTGCTTCTGGGTCTTCGGTAACGGCATCTGAGTATCCTTTTTTTACGGTTTCTTCAATTCGCTTAAGCGTTTGCGACCATTCAGGGCTTTGTTCTACTATATGGCCAATTAAAATACACCTACCGGCCTTTCCTGGCTTGCCGATGGTGGCTTTTATTGGTGCATCTTCGTTGTATGCATTCAGGATTATTTGTTCTAAGGAATTTTCCATAGTGCTTGCTTGCGCAAAATAATGCCTTGGTAGTATACTATACTCCTCAACTCAAGAAAAGGTAAATAATATGCTTGAACACATTTTTAGTTCAAAGACAAGAGTTAAACTTTTGAACTACTTTTTAAGAAATCCAGACCAGCAATACTTTGTACGAGAGCTCACTCGCTTAACTGGCGAGCATATTAATTCTATTCGAAGAGAGCTTGGTAATTTGATGGAATTTGGGTTGATTTCAGAGACCAAAAAAGATCAGAAAAAGTTTTATAAAACAAAGAAAAATTTTTTACTCTATAATGAATTACGAGCGCTGTTTACAAAAACAGATACTATTATAGAGCAAGAGATTCAAGAAGATTTAGACGCTATTGGAGATGTTGATGTTATTATTTTAACAGGGGTATTTACCGGAGTCGAAACTCAAACAGATCTTTTGATGGCTGGCAAAAAACTTCAAAGAAAGCGACTCGAAAATGTATTAGAAAAATTTTCTCAAAAATTTGGTAAGCCTATCCGCTTTACCTTTTTACCAGCGGAAGAATATAGCTATAGGGTTTCTATTACCGATAAGTTCTTATATGATATTATGGTAAATAAGAAAGTAGTTATTAAAGACGAAATGAAGAAAGTGTTAGAGGCATTACAGGAGCAAAAAAAGCTAGAGGCACTTAAAGAAGCTGAGGGTTCAGAATCATCAGAATAAAACACCAGAAATAAATTACAAAATGTATGTGTGGAATTATTGCATATCAAGGAGTACATAACGCTGACCAGCGGATTGTAGAAGGGCTAAAACATTTAGAATACAGAGGCTATGATTCCTGGGGGATTGCGGTTGCAACCGCAACTGGGAAAATGCATCGGAAACGCCAGGTAGGAGAGATTGGAAAAGTTTCCCTTAAAAGCCTTAATCTTCCAGAGGCTCATATTGGTATTGGGCACACTCGATGGGCAACGCATGGTGGGGTAACGCAGAAGAATGCTCATCCTCATTTTTCGATGAACAAAAAAATTGTTCTGGTTCATAATGGTATTGTAGAAAACGATGAAGTATTAAGAAAAGAACTTCGAAAGAAGGGATATGTATTCCAGTCAGAAACAGATTCAGAAGTAGTGGTTAATTTAATAGAAAATTACAGAAAAAAAGTTTCCTTAAAAGAGGCAGTAAGAAAAACAATGAAAGATATTGCTGGTAGGAATGCGATTGTTGTTCTGGAACAAGATGGCAAGGAGCTTATTGCAACAAGAAATGGTTCGCCACTTATTGTTGGAGTAGGAGAAAAAGAAGTGTATATAGCTTCAGATATACCAGCATTCCTTGAGCATACGCAAACAGTGTACTATTTAGACGATGGACAGATGGTTGTAGTGCAAGAAGGAAAGCCGCAATTTTTTGATCTAACGAATGGCAAAAAGATATCTCGAAGAAAAATTACTGTCGATATAGAACCAGAGCAAGCTGAGAAAGGTTCCTACGATCATTTCATGATTAAAGAAATAATGGACCAGAAGGAAACAACACGAAAGGCTGTCGATCAAAACGAAAGGCAACTGATGGAGGTTGCAAAAATGATTAAAAAAGCGTATGGAAGTTTTTTGGTTGGGTGTGGGTCTGCTGCCGCTGTTTGTAAATTAGGTGAATATATATTTTCTACTGTCGCAAATAAACATATTAATGCAGTTGAAGCGAGTGAGTTTAGACATTTTTTTGGTTTTTTAACTTCTAAAAGTTTAATGATTGTTGTTTCTCAGAGCGGGGAAACAGCCGATGTTATAGAAGCAATAGAGGTGGCAAAGAAAAAGAACGTAAAAATTATTGGAATACTTAATAATACAAATTCTACAATCGGCCGATTAGCAGATTATGTGTTTCCTATTCATGCAGGCCAAGAGCGAGCTGTTGCTTCTACGAAAGCTATTACTGCTCAGTTTGTTGTTATGACGTTGCTTGCTTATGCAGCAAAAGGAAATGTGCTAGAGGGAAAAAGAAAATTAGTAGATGTTGCATCTCAAATGAACGAGCTTTTAAACCCTCGGTATGAAAAGCATATCCAGAGAATTGCGAGAGTCTTAAAGAATAAAGAGCATGTCTATATTTTAGGGAGAGGCTTAAATGTTCCTGTTGCAAAAGAGAGCTCTATTAAAATACAGGAAATTAGCTATATCCATGCAGAAAGTTTTGCTGCTGGAGAATTAAAACATGGGCCACTTGCCCTGGTAACAAAAGGTACGCCAGTTATTGTTTTGGTAGGGAAGGATGATACCGAAGATGAAATGCTGTCGAATGCAAAAGAAGTAAAAGCTCGCGGAGGTATGATTATTGGAATATCACCAGAAAATCATTCTGTGTTCGACCATTGGTTACATGTTCCAAATGTTGGAGACATGTCGTATATGGTAAATATTCTTCCAGTGCAGCTTCTTTCGTATTATCTTGGTATAATGAAAGGGCATAATCCAGATAAACCACGGAATCTTGCAAAAAGTGTTACGGTTAAGTAGGAAAACACGACTCTTCGAAGCGTGGGGCTTCGTGAATTTCTAATTTCTAATTGCACTAATTACTAATCAAATATCAATAACCAATGAACAATATACTAAGGTATGTGCAGTCTTTGGTGCTTAGTGGATTGGTGATTGATTAGTGCAATTAGAAATTAGATTAATTAGAAATTAAAAACATGTCTTCTCCTGATTCCCCCCCAAAAAAACATATTGGTTGTATAATACTACTGGGTATTTTAATACTTATTTTTCTTGCAGGATTAACCGCGCTTGCCGCAACTGGATTTGTAAGAATCCCAGTTTTAAGCTCTTTGCTTGGGCCAACGCCTCCAACTATTGTTCGGGTCGAGTTAACAAAAGAAGAAGTAATACAACAAAGAGAGAGTCTAGAAGAAAAAATTGGTGCAGCAACGTTTCAGATACGAACGGCTACTCCAGAAAATCCTGCGCCAGTTACCTTTGAGGTTACCGAAAAAGAACTCACAGCGGTGATTCTTTCTGGTGAAGACGAGTTTCTTTTAAAGGAAGGTCAGGTTCGAATTTTGCCAGAGGGGTTAGAGCTAAGCGGAATGGTAACCGAACCGGTAAGTGGCATTATGAAGTTACTGGTGCAGCCATTTGTAAATGAAGGGCAGGTAGATTTTACTGTTAAAGAAGTTGTTGTTGGCGGGCTTACGCTTCCTGGGGCTGTTGGTGATTCTATAGTAAAGGCAGCACTTGGAGGAAAAATAAATGAAGCGAATAAAAATTTAGAAATGATAGGAACAATTGACGAAATTATACTCGAGCCAGGGGTTCTTACGTTACAAGCAACTATTTTAGACGGTCGGGTGCTTTTTGGAGATAAAGAAGAATAACAGAACGCGTATGACACAATGGAGTACAATCGAAAAAAGTATTATCGAAGAGATAGAGGAGCTTGTGCAATCGAAAGCAGATTGTTTGTCTGGAGAAATGGTGGTGTGCCCGAATCCTTTGTGGGGTGATGTTTCATTACCGTGTTTTGCTTTAGCAAAAATACTCAAAAAATCACCAGATGAAATTGCGAAAACACTTGCAGAAAAAATTTCAGACCACGTAGCGGTTGTATTGTCCGCAAGAGCTGATGGCGGTTTTTTGAATATTACTCTTACCAATAAAGCATTGTTTGCTGATGTGCTTACCGAGGTGTTTGAAAAAAAGGAAGAGTACGGAAAACCTCAGCATCCATTAGGTACGTATATTGTTGAATATGCTTCTCCCAACACAAATAAGCCATTGCATTTAGGGCATTTACGAAATATTGTAATAGGCCAGGCTGGAATACAGTTCTTGAAATTTATTGGCCATACCGTCGTGCCAGCAGAAATTATAAACGACAGAGGGATTCATATTATGAAATCTTTGCTGGCGTATCAAAAATGGGGGGAGGGTGATACTCCAGAAAAATCGAAAATGAAGGGCGATCATTTTGTTGGGAAGTATTATGTTCTTTTTAGTTCTAAAGTTAAAGAGCAGCCAGAATTAGACGAGGAAGCTCAAGGGCTTTTGAAAAAACTCGAGTCCGGAGACAAAGAGATTACAAAACAGTGGAAGCAGTTAAATGATTGGGTTATAGCTGGGATTAAAGAAACGTATAACCGGCTTGGTGTAGAGTTTGAGGAAGAAGATTTTGAAAGCGATATTTATAAGCAGGGAAAAGAAGTTGTTGATTTAGGAAAAGAAACGAAAATTTTTTCGGAAAGAGAGGACGGTGCTGTTATTGCGAATTTAGAAGATGTCGGGCTCGATGAAAAAGTAGTGCTTAGAGCCGACGGAACGGCTATTTATATCACCCAAGATCTTGCACTCGCACAATTAAGAAACGAAAGACATCCGGAATTAAATGGAATACTACATGTTGTTGCCAGAGAGCAGGAGTATCATTTTAGAGTCTTGTTCGAAATTTTAAAGCGATTGGAATATTCGTGGGCTTCGAAGTCTTCACATGTAAGTTATGGGTTAGTTAACCTCCCTTCCGGTAGAATGAAATCTCGAGAAGGTACCGTGGTAGACGCCGACGCTTTGCTTGATGAACTTCACGCCATAGCAGAAAAGGAAATAACAGATCGATGGGAAGACCTGCCTGCTGCAGCAGTTACGGAAAGAGCGGAGATGATAGCTCAAGCCGCATTACGATTTTATTTGCTGCGTGTAACGCTTCACCAGGATATGATATACGATCCAGAGGAATCAATTTCCTTAGACGGAGCAACCGGTCCATATTTGCAATATACCGTTACACGAATAAAAAGTATTCTCGAAAAAAAGTCGTTGGAGCAGCCAGACTCCTATGATATACTCAAAGAAATTGAAGAACGAAAATTAGCTCTTCACTTATTAAGATTCCCGCACGTAGTTGAAATGATTTCAGAGCAGCTACAAGAATCGAAGCAATTTAATATTTCTGTGCTGGCGCAATTTTCGTTAGAGTTAGCCCAAGATGCGAATTCTTTTTATCAGAAGCATCGAGTGCTCGATGTAAAAGACAAAGAACTTGTTTCTGCTCGCCATGCGTTACTTACTGCTGTTGCGAGTGTGCTTTCTGGGAGTTTATCTCTGTGTTCAATAGAAGTGCCCGAAAAAATGTAACATAAAAAGATATGGCTCATGTCGTTGTTATAGAAGATTCACTTTCTCGCGGCCTGTATCCTGTGACGCTTACTAAGCGAGCAAGCCAAATTTCTATTGGTGGAGTGTCGTTAGAAGGTTGTTTGTCGTTGCTTTTTAAAGCTGGCGATATTTCGTTTAAGACGTCTTCAAAAGAGGAGCCAGCATGGAAGGTTGATTCTAATGCAGTATATATAAATGCTCGGCTTGTTCCGGTTGTTGGAATTATAAAAGAAATTGTTGCAAGCGCCCTAAAAGGAAAAACTTCGGTTAAGCAGTATCCGATCTTCAAGTACCCATGGGATATTGTAAAATATCATTTAGAATATTGTAACGAGAACATCGGGTACCTATCGGGTTTTCACGAACCTTTAAAAAAGCATAAAAAAGTTTTTGTGGGGCAGAAAAGTTTTATCGATTCGTATGCTGTTTTTGATACCACAGACGGGCCGATTGTTTTAGATAAACAAGTGTCTGTCGAGGCGTATGCAGTTTTACGAGGTCCGCTTTATTTAGGGCCTGGTACTACCATTAAAGCTGGTGCCGTTATTGGGCCAAGCGTTACTACTGGCGAGCAGGTAAAACTTGGCGGCGAGGTGGCAGAGTCTGTTGTAGAGAGTTTTACGAATAAAGCTCATTACGGATTTATCGGGCATTCATATGTTGGTTCGTGGGTAAATATTGGAGGTGGAACATCTAATTCAGACCTTAAAAACACCTATGGATCGGTTCGCGTTAAGATAGGAAAGAAAAAAATAGACACAGACATGCAATTTTTTGGAACAATAATTGGCGATTATGCAAAGACGGCTGTGAATACAGCAATTTATACGGGGAAGCTTGTTGGTGTTGGCGCTTCTTGCTATGGCATAATCTCGGAGAATGTTCCTTCTTTTTCTCATGCCACGCCAAAGGGATTATATGAATTTAAACTAGAGGCTGCGTTAAAAATGCAACAGCGAATGTTTGAACGCCGTAATAAGGAAGCAGCAAAAGAAGATAAAGAATTATTAAAAAGTGTTTTCGAAAAAACAAAAAAAGACCGCAAGGATTTTGGAGTAAAAAAGAAGCAAGTGGAGTTTTAATAGAAAGAAAGAGAGGAAGCACTGCGATCTGTTTAGATGCAGCGCTTTTTGAGTATGAAGTACCGTTATGGTATTTCATTCTCGATACAATCCCATCTCCTCAAGCCCGTCCACGCTCCGCCACTTTTATTTGTAATGCTTACTGGTCGTAGCATACGAGAAGAGAAGTTGTGCTTCTCTAACTAGTGTTGTTGTCTATTAAGACGATAGAGTTTGAAAGTGTTACACTTGATAATATGAATGTTCAAAAAAATATCGCACCCTATGCCATCCGCCAACACCCTCGCGCTAAATACTTGAGGATTTCTGTGTATCCAGATGGACGAGTGGTCTTAACAAAACCAAAGCAGTACTCCATGAAGGTTGCTGAAAAATTTTATCATCAGAAAAAAGCTTGGATAGATTCTAAAATAGAAGAATATAAAAAAAAGAAAGACCCAAATACAATAATGTTAGGCGGTAGTGTTGCTGAGTACAGAAAAGTAAAAGAAGAAGCCAGAACATTTATCCATGCAAGAATAGAGCAGCTTAATCTGCAATACGGATTTAGCTACAACACTATTTATATAAAAAATCACAAAAGCCTGTGGGGGAGTTGTTCTTCTAAAAAGAACCTGAATTTTAATTATCGCATACTTTTTTTGCCTCAAGAATTATCGGATTATATAGTAGTTCATGAATTGTGCCATTTAAAAGAGTTGAATCATTCTAAGAAATTTTGGGCATTGGTAGAGAAGGGGATTCCTGATTATAAAAAAATTCAAAAGCAGCTTAAAAGACATGTTTTTTAGGAAAATTGCATTCTTAAGAGATATGTTCTATGGTGTTGATATATGGCATTAGAACGGCTTCAAAAAATACTAGCACATGCAGGTGTTGCTTCTCGCAGAAAAGCCGAGGAGCTTATTAAAGCTGGCAATGTAGCGGTAAATGGAACGGTTCATCGCGATTTAGGGATAAAAGCAGACCGCTTAACCGATGTTATAACCGTTGAAGGAAAAAAGATTGTTTTCGAAGATTTAGAATATTATATTGTTAATAAACCAAAAGGGGTTGTTTCTACGGTTACCGATCCTCAAAAAAGAACAACCGTTGTTTCTTTGGTAACAAGCCAGAGTCGATTGTATCCTGTTGGTAGGCTCGATGCTCAATCTCATGGGTTAATTATTTTAACGAACGACGGAGAAGCAGCAAACAAACTTACTCACCCGAAATACGAACACGAAAAGGAATATCGCGTTCGAGTTCATCAGAGAAAAGGGATAGATAGATCGCTTAATGATTTAGTCCGCTATTTACAAAACGGTGTTCGCCTCGACGAAGGAATGGCAAAAGCCGACTCAGTAAAAATAGAAATAAAAAATAGTGAAAAAAGTGCAACTATTTTAATTACGCTTCATCAAGGATGGAAACGACAGATTCGAAGAATGGTAGAAAAATGTGGCTGGTATGTAGGAGATTTAGAACGAATCCGGATTGGAAATATAGAGCTTGGTGATTTAAAGGAGGGTAATTCAAAAAAGATAACTTTAAAAGATCTTGGAATATAACATAAAACACCTCGGTTTTGAGGTGCTTTATGGTGTCTTACAGAATAATAAAAGCTTCTGTTTCGACGAGATCGTAGTACTACGAAATTACTGCAAAGAACAAGTAATTTCTCGTGTCATTATGGAGACTTTTTATCCCTCCTAGAATTGGCACGGCAAAAGGTAGTGTATCTTTTGTAATAAAAATATTCAATGGGTACTATGTGGATAAATCGGATAAAAATAGTCTGATATGAACGTGTATATAGATACGACATTATCAAATGGGTTTACTGTCTCACTTTTAGATTCATTAAAAGAGGTAGATAGTATTTCTGTTGAGCAAGTATATAAAGAAGCAGAGGAACTATTACCTTCTTTACAGTTGTTGTTATCTCGAAATAATCAAGAAATAAAAAATGTGAAAGAAGTCTGGGTTGTTTCTGGGCCTGGTCGGTTTTCTGCTACTCGAATAGGCGTTGCTGTTGCAAACGCTTTGTGTTTTGCGGCTAGCATTCCGATGCGATCCATTAAAAGAAATTCGCTGCAAGAAACAGTAGCGGATCATATTACGAAATTTGCAAAAGCTCGAGTTACAAAACACGTAGAGCCTGTTTACGATAAGGCACCAAATATAACAAAACCTACCCCAGAATAGCTTAATCTTCCTCTCATCACTAGTCATGTAAGGTAAAGGTCATTGCAGATTATGTAGTGATTTTTTTATGCAGAACGGGGTCTCGAATATTATTATTCTTGGGGGCGGGTTTTCTGGGCTTGTAGCCGCTGTTGGCTTAAGCCGTTTTCGCCGTGACAACTCGGCATTAAAAGACAAGTACAGAATTATTTTAGTAGGAAACAACGATTTTCATTCGCTTTCTTCGGTGTTTCACCATGCAGCATGCAAGAATCACTCGGTTTCGTATAAATCTATAGAGCAAGCACTTTCGATTTCGTATAAAAATGTGTTCTATGGCAGGCGAGGATCTGCAGTTGTACGACTAAAAAGGACTCTAGCTGCTATTGATACAGATTCAGAGTATGTTTTTTTCGAAAACGGCGACCCGTTGCCGTATTCGAATCTTATTATAGATACTCCAGGAAAAAATGTTCATTTACATATTCCAGGGGCAGCGCAATTTGGGTATCCTCTGAAATCAATTCAAGATGTTCATAGAGTTCGTGGAAAATTTAAAAAAATTTCTTCGAAATCGCAAGCAGCTATTACTATTGTTGGCGGAGGAAGGGTCGGTTGTGAGTTGGCTGCAGAAATTGCCTATTCCAAGAATAGAATATTTCCTCATACCAAACTTTCTGTCACGTTAGTGCAAGACAAAGAACATGTGCTTGCGAGTTTTCATCCATCAATAATTAATAAAACAGAACAACGCCTTAAAAAATATGGAATTAATCTTCTCCTGCAAACCCGAGCAGAGGCAGTTAAAAAGAATTCTGTAGTGCTTTCTCATGGATCAACACTTCATTCAGATTTAACATTGTTGGCATGTGGGACAATTGCTCATCCTGTGGTTGCAGCTCTTCCATTCGAAAAAGATTCTGGAGGTAGAATTTTGGTAGACGAGCATTTACGAGCTGCTCCTCGTATCTATGTAGTGGGAGAAAATGCATGTTTAAAAACGCCGTCTTCTCGTTTTCAGTATCCAAGAAACCCAGATTATTCGGTTCAGCAGGGGATGTATTTAGCCAAGGCAATTGATAGATTCACGAGAAATAGTTCTGTTGTAACTCCTTTTAAACCTCGATCTCACCGATATGTAGTTTCTTTGGGAGGACTATGGGCTACTGGAAGAACATTTCATACAAACATTTCTGGACGCAAAATGGGATTTTTAAAGCGGTTTGCAGAATTAAGGCATATTGCACGGCTTATTGGGCTAAGAAGAACTTTTTTTAGTTGGTGGAAAGTATATGTAAAGTAGATAATTATAATAAATATACCTAGCAGGCAAGAGCCTGTTTTTTGTTTTGTGGATGAATAGTGGATAAATGGTACAAATAAACCGTTGTAATGTGTTTTAATGTGGAGTAGAATGGGTGTAGGTGGGGAATAGTGGTGAATTTATCGTCCTAAGATATGTTTATTGGTGAGTATACACATTCGGTTGATGGAAAAGGACGAGTGGCTGTTCCTTCGAAGTTTCGTTCAAAGCTAAAAAAAGGAGCGATTGTAACACGAGGGCTCGATAGCAGTCTGTTCTTGTATCCGCTAGAAGAGTGGAAAGAGCTTGCAGAGAAAATATCGTCGCTTCCACTTGGGCAAGGGAACAGTCGGGCGTTTGCTCGGTTGATGCTTTCTGGAGCTATGGATGTATCTATCGATAGCCAAGGAAGAATTTTGCTACCAGATTATTTAAGGAAATATGCTCAAATGGGAAAGAAAGTTGTTTTTGCAGGATTATATAATAGACTTGAAATTTGGGATGAAAAGCTTTGGAAGTCGTATCGGGTTCAGGCAGAAAAATCGAGTAACGAAATAGCAGAGGCAATGGGGGAATTGGGAATCTAAATGAGAGGGCCATATAACAATATGGATTTGTCATTTGGGTAATCCCAATGCTCATAGTGCTGAAAAGAAATAAATATAAAAAGAATACTATGATAAGCGGTCAAATCTTATGGTTGGAGACAATCTGGATGACATGGATACTTTTCACACTCCTGTTCTTGTCGACGAAATCGTCGATGGACTTTTGCTCACAAAAAATGCGAATACAATAGACGCAACACTTGGGCACGGGGGGCACACGGAAAAAATTCTTCAAGAGTCTGCTCCTCATGGAAAAGTGCTCGCTATAGATAAAGACTCAGGAAACATAGCTATCGCCCGAAAACGGTTGCACGCATACGCAGATAGAATTATCTTTGTTCATTCTTCTTTTGACCAACTTTCTCATATAGTAAAAGAGCATACCTTTGCTCCTGATGCGCTTGTGCTTGATCTTGGTGTGTCGTCACTGCATTTAGATGACGCAGATAGAGGGTTTAGTTTTCTTCACAACGGGCCACTCGACATGAGGCTCGACCCGACTACACAGCAAGAGCGGGCACAAGATATTATTTCCACTTCTTCGGAAGAGGGCTTGGCGACATTGTTTAAAAAATATGGGGAAGAACAATTTGCCCGCAGCATCGCGCGGACAATAGTGAAAGAGAGAGAGGGGAAGACTCTTTCTACAACACATCAGCTTTCTGAGTGTATTGCTCGAGGGATTCCACCTCGAGTCCGCGCGATGCGAATAAAAAAACATCAGAATCCTGCTACTAAAGTTTTTCAGGCGTTGCGGATTGCAGTAAACGATGAATTAGGGCAGCTCGAAAGAGTGTTGCCACAGGCTGTTGATGTACTTAAACCTTTGGGAGGGAGACTCGCAGTAATTTCATTTCATTCATTAGAAGACAGGATGGTTAAAAACTTTTTTCGTGATAGCGCGAACGACTGCGAATGTCCACCGGATTTTCCGGTATGCGCTTGTTCTAAAAATCCAGAGCTTAGGATTTTAACAAAAAAGCCGATTACGCCATCAGAAAACGAATCAAAACAAAACCCTCGTGCAAGGAGTGCAAAACTCCGCATTGCAGAGGCAATCTCATTATGAAACTTATTTCAGCTATAATTCCATCTCAAGTGTCGGTTGTTAGAAAGGTACTTGTTTTAGGAGTAGCCTGCCTGCTGGTAGGATATCTTTTAATGATTAACCATCTTGCTATTGCTGGGCATAAAGTTCAAGCCTTGCAAACATCTATTCAAACGGTTCAGTCTACAAGCGAAGGCGTTCAGGAAGCGGTATTTCAGCTGGAGTCGCTATCTCGTATTCAAAAGGAAGCATTGGAATTGGAGATGGTAGACATTAAAGACCTTCAGTTTGTTGAAGTGAATACCGTGAAATCTGTTGCTCAAAAATAATATGAAATGTCGCCCATTGTCTTGTTGTAGCGATAAGGCCGAGGGTAGGAATGTATAATAATAGTTAGTTTATCTGATAGCTATGGAAAAGAGACGATCAAGATCGAAAGAAAAAAGACCTGCCGATCGTCTAACGCTTGTATCCGTAGTTTTTTTTATTTTTGTATTTGGAATAGTCGCTCGGCTGTTTAGCCTTCAGGTTATAGACCACAAGACGTATGTTGCAAAGGCTCAGGGCCAGCATGGGTCAGAGCAACTGTTGCTACCAGAAAGGGGCGAAATTTATTGGAGTGATGGCGTGAGTGGTGAAGAATTTGTTGCGGCAACAAATAAAACATTTTGGAGGTTATACGCAGTCCCGGAAGATATTTATAATCCCAAGCGAATAGCCGAGGAAATTGCACCGATAATAGCAGAGGAAGCAGAAAGCTTATTACCAAGACTCGATAAACCCAAAGATCCGTACGAGCCAATAAAAGATCGGTTAAGCGATGCTCAAGTCCAAGCGATAAAGGCGCTTCAATTTAATGGGCTTGGGTTTAGAAAAGAAAGTCAGCGGTTTTATCCAGAAGGAAGTATGGGAGGCTCTATTTTAGGGTTTGTGAATTGGGCTTCAGATGATAGAAAGGGACAGTACGGTATAGAGCAGTATTTCGAAAAAGAATTAGCGGGTAATGCTGGCTCGCTTCGAGTTCAACGAGATGTTCAGGGTCGGCCGATTATTGTTGGCGAGAGGTTTGTTTCTAATCCAATAGATGGTGATAAAGTTATTCTTACGATAGATAGAACAGTACAATTTACTGCTTGTGGGGCGCTTACAAAAGCTGTAGAAAAACATTCAGCCGAAGGTGGCAGCGTTATTGTTTTAGATCCGCATTCTGGAAAAATTATTGCCATGTGTAGTGCGCCTGGATTTAACCCCAACGAATACGGTCAGGTAGAAACGACCGACAGTTATATTAACCAAGCAACTGCACATACCTACGAGCCAGGGTCTACATTTAAGGCAATTACCATGGCGATTGGGCTTGAGAACGAAGCAGTAACACCAGAGACAACATATGAAGATGAAGGAAAAATAAAATATGGCCCGTATACTATTAAGAATGCTTTGCAGACAGCCGAGGGTGTTCAGACAATGACGCAAGTTTTGCAGAAATCTCTAAACACTGGTGCCGTGTATGTTGGCGATGCAGTTGGTAAGGAATTATTTAGAGAAGGGGTTAAGAAATTTGGATTTGGAGAGGCAGCAGGCGTTGAGTTAGCTGGCGAGATTGGGGGCGATATTTCGTCTCTTGATAAACGTGGAGAAATTTTTCTTGCAACCGCAACATTTGGGCAAGGGATTACCACAACTCCATTGCAAATGGCTTTAGCGTTCGCAGCACTTGGAAACGGAGGGGTGTTGTATAAACCATATATAGTAGACTATGTCCGCAAACCAGATGGCGAGAAGATTCAAACCGAGCCTGTTGTAGTAGGCAACCCAATAAGCCCTCGAACATCGCTTCTTATTTCTGGCATGCTTGGGGCGGTAGTGGAAGGCGGCTATAGCGGTCAGGCGCGAGTGGAAGGGTATCATGTGGCCGGTAAATCTGGGACTGCGCAGGTTGCTGGTGAAGGCGGAGGATATTCTGGCGATACCATTCATTCGTTTATAGGTTATGCACCTGTAGAGAACCCAGAGTTTGTTATTTTGGTGAAACTTGATAAAGTAAAAACTTCGCGATTTGCGCAAGGTTCAGCATTGCCGTTATTTAAGGATATAGCCGGGTTTTTGCTTAAATACTATAAAGTAGAGCCAACAAAATAAATTATATGAAACTGATAGTAACAAAATTGTTAAAAAGCTGTTCAGTCAGGATAATCCGGAAATATAAGCCGGAGATTGTTGGTGTTACCGGAAGTGTTGGAAAAACAACCACAAAACATGCTATGAAGGTGGTGCTTTCTGGCCGTTTCGATGTTCGGGTGTCGGAAAAAAGTTTAAACACCGAAATAGGCGTGCCGCTTACTATTATTGGTAGCGAAAGCCCTGGTAGAAATATATTCGGCTGGCTTGCTGTTTTTGCAAAAGCTTTTCGACTTATTCTTATAAAAGATAGAGCGTATCCCAAAAAAGTTATTCTAGAGATGGGCGCAGATAAGAAGGGCGATATAGATTATTTATGTGATATTGCTCAACCTACTATCGGGGTTATTACGACTGTTTCCGAAGTGCATCTTCATCAATTTAAAAATAAAGAAGGCGTTGCACGCGAGAAGCAACGACTTGTTGAACGCTTGCCAAGAGATGGTTGGGCATTGCTGAATGCAGATTCACCACGAGTTTTAGAGATGAAAGAAGTAACCGACGCCCAAGTTATTACCTACGGGTTCGATGACGGCGCCGATGTCCAAGCGATAGATGTTTCACTACGTTATAAAGAAGGAGGTACATTTTACGACCGCATGAATGGGATTGGGTTTAAAGTTATTTATGATGGAAGTGCTACTCCAGTTATTTTGCCAAAGACCGTTGGGTTTCATCATCTTTATGCAGCATTAGGGGCATTTGGGATTGGAGCAGTGTATGGAATGAATCCATTAGAAATTGCAGAAAGGTTTTTAAAACTAGAACCTGGGCCTGGGAGGTTGCGATTACTCAAAGGAAAAAATAATTCGGTTATACTAGACGATAGCTATAATGCATCTCCTATAGCGGTAACAAAAGCTTTAGAAACGTTGTGTGATTTAAAAGACCCGAAAGGTAATGGCCATAGAAGGATTGCAGTGTTAGGAGATATGTTAGAGCTTGGCGATGTTTCGGAAGAAGCGCATGCAAAAATTGGCGAACAGCTAGCTGGCCTGCCGATTGATATGCTGGTTGCGATTGGTGATGAAGCTGCTTATATAAAAAATTCTGCAGAGAAATTTGGGTTAAGCAATGAGTGTACAAAACATTTTAGTTCCGCAAAAGAGGCGGCAGAGTATTTGAAAGATCAGATTCAGGAAGAAGATATTATATTAGTAAAAGGCTCGAGAGGGATGAAGCTAGAGAAGTTGGTAGAAAAGATTATAGACGAACCCCATAGATCAAAAGAACTGCTTGTTTCGTAGTTTATTGCTTTTTTTAAGGATTTTCAGTATTCTTTTTGTTGCACAATGTTTATTTCATCACAAAAATGGTGGACGCAGTTCGCATCGAGCGAGTAAGCGTTTTTGTGAAAAGGAGACGCAATGCGAACAGGCGGAGTGACTTTCAATGCTCTGATTGAAACACGAAGCTGAGAGCGTTGTGGCGACGCGCCCTCTTCGTCTAGTGGTTAGGACGTCAGGTTCTCATCCTGGAAACAGGGGTTCGATTCCCCTAGGGGGTAAAAATTTCAAATGCACCGCTAACCATGCGGTGTTTTGGTTTTTAA